>JAAUYD010271020.1_pt1 | contig 28674 bp, 16 predicted proteins | sample 7278101 | NCBI WGS metagenome assembly JAAUYD01 (sample SAMN14350128, study PRJNA611818) | marine sediment metagenome | isolation source: surface marine sediment (0.6m) | place: French Polynesia: Moorea | collected 2018-08
CCTGTATCAGGTTTTTAGGAAGATTTTCATGCTGTTGCTCTCCGAGCATAAAATTTCCGCCTTCTCCTGCAACGCCATTAATTTCGATATCATCGGCTGCCCGGAACAGTGCCCGGCCGGAATAACGGGCTGCTATCGACTCTTGAATAATGATCGAAGCCAGCGGCGCCGGTAAAGGATCAGATCTAGGCTCAGTTGGTTGAAGAATGCGTCCGGCCAGAACTTCGTACGGGTCATACCAACCTTCCGCCGTTGGATAGTAGCCGGGCTCTTTTTCTTCGGGGCAAGGGCGCGTGAATACCTCGCCGCTACCGGTTGATTGGCCGAAACTAAATGGAAATAATCTGCGGCTGAAATTTATTGTTCGTGGGACCCGAAGCCCAGCGCTATCTGCTACCAACAGACCGAAGGCTTTGTCACCAAGCATCCGGCTGAACCGGTGGGGCCAACGGACTTTGGTTATAATATCCTGTGAAGGACGCTGTTCGGATTGCCAAATGATAGTGTGTCCCTGATTCCAACCCCGTCGTTCTGGATGGATGCTGAACTCAATTCTCGCTCCTTCGCGCCCTCTGAGATCCGGTTCAAAGCCGTAAACGTTTGTTAAGATCTTCATTCCGAGTTCGAAAGGAAAAACCGCCGTTTCGATTTCATCATCATCCACACACCGGGGAGTCGAATCAGGTGCAAACTCCATTAGACCACGGTAGCAGACGCCTGATACACCATTGTCCGATTCGTTGATGACCTCGTTGACAATCGTGTAAAGTTGTTTGTCTACGCAAAGTCGCAGTAGTTCCGACATCACTTCTTCGATAGAATCCAACCCTTTGACAAAGGGATTGCCTTCTGGCAAGTGCGGGTTAAAACTTCGTATGTTAACTTTTTTTTCTGGAGCACTCAATAGCAATGCCTGGACAGCTTCCTCGGGCGAGGCAAACCGATGGTTAGGCTCCAAACCGATAATCCGGCTGAAACGTTGCCTGGGTCGGGGGCCTGGCGCGAAGCTCACGAACTGCGCGACGTTGGCCGTGTATGCTATGTGATCAAGCACCTCATCTTTATAAAGATGATGTCTATCCAGTCTCGTGGGTTTTTCCTGATGTTTTAATTTTCGGCAGATATTTTCGATAGCATCAGTATTTACTCCCACCGCTTTTGATTGTTCAATAGCAGATTGGATCAGAAGAATTCCTTTTTCACGAGATATGGCTTCCAGATTTTCGTCAACACAATCAATACCGAGCCTTTGAGCGGCTTCGAACTCAATGGTGCAACCACGGGAATACTGCCAGCCTTTGAGCAAAATGACGCGCCGCGCGTGTCGATCGAGAACGGTGGTCCAAAAGCGGTAGTAATCCGACTGTTTCCAGCCCGGTACATCTAAAGTCGTTGGATTAATGATAAGTCCCATGTGGCGCCAGCGTAGGAGTTCAATACAAGCAGCCGTGCGCTGAATATTGGGCAAAATTACATCTGCTTTCAGGGCGCTTTGGTATTCAGAGCTATTTATTTTCAAAAATTGGCCCTTTGTTCGCATCCACTCAACAAACATAGGCCCTGTCGTAATGGGTGTACTTACATAGATGGCAGTTCGTCTGCTATGTTGAAGATTGCGCTTCGCTTCCCATTCTTGCATTTTCCTATCAATGGTCGGCGCTTTGTCGCTAGCGTTTTGGGGATTAAACATGGTCAAATTTGAAGTTTCCTAGCTGGTTTAACGGAGAGAATTGTAATTTATTAGTAAAATATGGCAAATGAGGTATGGTTTGTCAACGTTGGTGGGTAGCAGTGCTCTGGGCACCTCAGATATGCGGGGCCGCTGGCCGCGAATGCCGAGTCTGATCGGAAAAGAAACTATTAAAGAGACGATAACCAACTGGATTGTATTGTTTAATCCTAATTGACAAGCCCCATGTATAGAAAGAATCCATAGGCGCCGGTCAGAATGAGACCAACGCCCTTGGGCAACCGACCCAAAAGGCCCACAAATGCAAAATGGAGCAGTCCGGCACCGATAATGATGCTGACACTGAGGTTGAGGTGAGGCGGGACTTGAATAGTTTGAAAGAGGGCAAACAATCCCACACACATTGGGATGCAGATATGTCCATCGCCAATCTGGGAGGTATACACCACGTCTGCACGCTTGGATTTTGCATAGTAAAGTGCGACCATACCATTTGGTAAGACCATCAGCATGCCGCTGAGCCAACCTAAATTATCAAAAACAAAAAATCCCGGACCTGTGCGAGGGATCCAACTAACAAGACGTTCGATGCTATAGAAAATTGCAACGCCAGCGGTTAACACCAGGATGACATCCAAAATGATGGATTTCGGAAAGGATCGTTTGCGAAGGACATTATACTTGAGAATATCGAAAATATGAAACAGCTGCCAGAACAGAAATATCCCGATGAGCACCAACCCATCTGAGAAATCAATCGATCCGTCCCGGGCCAAGGCCCATACGACACCGGTAAAAAAAAATAATGCAGACAGCGTCAACAATAATGACAGATAATCCAGACGTTGCGACCCTGCAATTTTTCTTTTTCCTTTTTTGGACTTTGAAGGGATAATGATGAGCGTCCAAAACAGTGTCGATAAACCGACAAGCAATGTCAGATTGGTGACATTATTAACGAGACAATTTTCAAGAACGAGGGATCCGGAACCACCGGATTTTCCAAGAACATAAGCAAACATAAGATTGGAAAATCCCGAGGCATACGGCATAATCAAGGTGCCCAATACAGTCCCTTCAAACCCTTTGTTTTCCAGGGCTTCAAGACGCCAAATCATCGCAACGGATGCGACCGAAAAAACAAGCAACGAAAACCATGGATCCAATGAATCAAGCTGGGCAGTCTGTTGCTTCAAGGCTGCAACACTCTGAAAGGCCAAGGTCTTCCATTGGCTGAGATCAGGAATTTCTGCTTCCATGACAGGTAACTAATCCTGATAATTGCCGGTGACCAGTCCTTCCCATCGTTCCTCCAATACCCGATATGCTTTAACCCATTCCTCAAGAAAATCGACGTCGTTGCGGGAAATATCCAGTTTTCCGGCAAAGGTGTATACTTTTTCTCTTTCCGGCAGGGAAAAATTACGGTCCATTGAGGCGATCGTAATGGCATCTTTTAGTACTACTAAGGCTGTAAGGCGCGAAACTGTTTGTTTTTTTATATCAAATGTTTTAGGCGTGGTTGCCAAAAATCTATCATAGTCGGCCCCTAAACGTTGAGCCCGCTTTCGAACAAATTCGAATTCTTTCGGGCCATTATCCTTATCGGCTTTTGCGATGGCGATCAGTATTTTAATGTAGGTTTCCGAATCAAACTCTGCCGCAGTACCGTCCAAAAATGTGAAATCCATAACTATCCCTCCCTGGATGTGTTAATAATTGCAACTTGATCTTAGAAACATGCAATGATTATTCCAGTTTTCTTTCTGTAAAAAATGTCACAGGATCAACAGCAATGAGGATTGATTTTTTTTGGACAAGGATACTATCGCAGGCTCTAAATGGATACTCATTCTTTTCGAATGAAGTAATAGGTATTGTTGATTTTATAGCGAAATCTGCGACATTCTACAATTCTGGTGGCAAACCAATTATAGTGTTCTGAAATCTGCAGTTTTTAGGTGATCGAGGCGGCTTTTACCACCGAGAATGGTTTTATGGGCTGTCGCTATAATTCCGGTCTAATTTGTGTCCTCGACGGAATTATTGTGAAATGGGAATCTATTCTTTTTTTTGGCTTATCTACGCTTAATTGCTTTCAAGGCAATCTTTGGTCAGCTGCGAATCAAATGCCACAGGATAGCAGCCGTCAAAGCAGGCTTTGCAAAAGTTTTCTTCCGGACTCTCAAATTTAGTAGCTTTCAGAAGACCGTCGATGCTGAGATAGTACAGGGAATCAAGACCTAAAAACTCCCTCAGCTCTTCAACCGATTTGCGGGATGCTATTAGTTCGCCCCGGGTTGAAAAATCGATGCCGTAGTGACAGGGGAATCGGTGTGGTGGGCCACTCACGCGCATATGCACTTTCTTGACACCCAGCTCTCGCAGGGCCTTGACCCGGGTTCGAACGGTTGTGCCTCTAATGATCGAATCTTCGATGATAATAATATCTTTGCCTTTCAAAAGCTTTTTTACGGGATTTAGTTTTATACGGACACCAAAATCCCGCATGCTCTGGGTTGGTTGAATGAAAGTTCTGCCAACATAATGATTACGGATCATCCCTATTTCAAAGGGGATGCCGGATGCTTCCGAATAACCCAGGGCGGCATAGGTTCCCGAATCCGGAAACGGCATAACAAAATCGGCCTCAATGGGCGCCTCTTCGGCCAAACGCCTGCCGTGGGCTTTGCGCGTCAGGTACACATTCTGGCCATAAAACGTGCTGTCCGGCCTTGCAAAATAGATAAATTCAAAAATACAGAAAGCCCGCCGGTCAGCAGGCGACGTTTGGATGCTTTTAAGGCCGTCGGGCCCGATGATCACGATTTCTCCGGGATCGAGCTCACGCACAAATTCAGCTTCGACGAGATCAAAGGCGCAGGTTTCGGATGCCAGCACATAGTTGCCGTTCAATTTTCCCAGACACAGCGGCCGGAAGCCATAGGGGTCCTTGATTCCGATAATTTCGCCCCGGCTTGTCAACATTACAAACGAAAAGGCCCCCTGGAGTCTGGAGACCGAATTCACCAACGCCTGTTCAAAGCCGAATTCGAGATTTTTCACGAAAAGGTGTAAAAATATTTCGCTGTCCATAGTGGTCTGAAAAATAGAGCCAGATTCTTCAAGCTCGTCTTTCAGGATATGGGCATTGACAATATTTCCATTGTGGGCGACGGCATAGGATTTTTTGCGGTGACGCACCAGAAAGGGCTGGGCATTGGTCAGCACGGAGCTGCCCGTCGTGGAATAGCGTACATGACCGACGGCACTGCGACCTTCGAGCAGATTCAGGTGGTTCATGTCAAAAACATCGGAGACCAGTCCCATGCCTTTATGCTCGACGATGGTATCCCCTTTAATCGTTGCAATACCGGCGCTTTCCTGGCCACGGTGTTGTAAGGCGTAGAGGCCGAAATAGGTCAATGGAGCAGCTTCAGGATGATCGCAAATTCCAAAAATGCCACAAGATTCGCGGGGCTTATCAAAATCAGCCATTTAGGGTAGACTCCTCTGTGTTTAATTTAGATTTCATCATTCGTTCATGAGTAGACAATTTGCCGTAAGCAAAGCCACCGGCATTCACAGTCGACACAGATGCGTGATATTTGTTTAAAGCGGTATTTTCTCGAATTTATAAAAAGATGTAGAGTACTCAACAACCAGCCAATTATGCGTTACCTAAAAATTGCCGCGCTTGTTAAAGAATATTGACGATGGCAGCAAATCAATCCAGCGGAACATTATCGACCAGATCCCAAACCCCGCATGGGCAGGCACCGGCGCAAAACCCGCAGCCGATGCACAGGTCTTCGTCCACCACATACTCATAAGTTTCACCGTCCAACTCTTTTCGGCTGATGGCATGTTGCGGGCAAACCGACACGCAAATTCCACAGTCTCGGCAAGCACCGCAAGAGGAGCATTGGGATCCACAGTGATCGAGGTCTGAGTATTCCGTTACCCTAGGATCAAAATATTCCAGGGTTATGCGGTTACGGTCGATCATTTCACGTTTTTGCACGAGAGGAGGTTTATCTTCCAAGATATCGCAAATCGTTTGCGCCACAATTCGACCGGACCCGATGGCATCAGTCAGCAATCCGGGTTTGACCACATCTCCGATAGCAAAAATTTTGGGATCGGTGGTCAAAAAATGGTCATTGACCTTGACGAACCCATCCGTAATTTCTATATCCGCCGGCAGAAATTCAAGGTCCGGCATATCACCGATGGAAACTATCACTGTGTCGGCGGGGATTTCCTCACCGGTGGTCAACTTGACCGCGTTGGCGGTAATCTCATTGGTGAAGACCGGCCATATGAATTTGGCACCGATTGCCTCCGCCGCCTCTCTTTCTTTGCCAAATGATGCTGGTTCCTGAACGTCCAGCAGGGTGATGCTTTCGGCACCGAGCCGGTGCGCCTCAGTGGCGGCATCACAACCGACGTTGCCGGCACCGATAACCACCACCTGCTGGCCGACCGTTATATTATTTTTTTTGGCCTTTGAAAGAAAATCCAATGCAGTCACGGCCCGTTCGTTTCCCGGTATGGGCAACGTCCTGGGTTTTTGGGCACCCGTTGCAATGACCACAAAGTCAAAATCTTCTCGAAGCTGGTGGATATTCTCAGGCTGGAGGGGCTGTTCCAGATAAACATGTGGCAATATTTCTTTGACTCGCCCGAGTTCCGTAGAAATCACCTCGGTTGGTATGCGGCTTTCAGGAATGACGCGGGTGAATTTGCCGCCAATTTCTTTCGAGACTTCATAAATGGTGACCTGGTGACCTTTTTGGCGCAGCTGCCAACCCACTGATATTCCAGCCGGTCCGCCGCCGATAATGGCTATTTTCTTATCCGATTCAGGGGGGATCTCCGGTAATTTTGCTTTTATACTCGCTTGGCCGAGCTGGGTGACATCCACTGGAGCCAAAGCGGAGGATTCTCGGGTGCATGATTGCATGCACAGATTGGGGCACAAATAACCGCATACCGATGCGGGAAAGGGGGTATATGCAAGTGCCAGATCGACCGCTTCATCAATCCGTCCTTCGCGAACCAATTCCCAGCGCTGCTGCACCGGGATTCCCGTTGGACAGGTGGCTTCACAAGGCGCAGCATATTTCCGATTTTCCCAGATCGGAATAAAGCGCCGCAACTGAGCATTCGTAATCAATGGTATGGGGCTGCGATCCAGTTGGGTAAGGTCGCCGATCAGACCGCCACGGCCGAGCTCTTTTTCCCACACCTCGCTGTAAAACGAATGAATAGATTTCATCGGCCGCTGGATTTTTTCCTGGGGGGTCCGGGCTACAAGCAGCTGCCACTCACTTCTATTTGAAAAAATTTTAGCCAGCTCGCTGCGGCCAATATAATCCAAGAAGATCCCGAGATTGCCATTCAGCCAGGCCCATTCTTCATCCCCGATGGAAATCAACTTGGCGTCACGCTGGCTAAAACCTTTGTGGGGGCCATGAAAAAACACTTTGCCGCCAACCATGCCTACAAATGGGCGATGACCGAGAACATTGTCCGGAATTTGGGCTTCATAGCCGCAAATCACGGCAATGCCACCGGCCATAAACTCTCCAAAATAGTCCCCGGCCGAACCCAGCACCCAAAGCTCAGGAGGGGCAAAACGGGGATTGTGTTTGGTCATGGTCATGCCCCGGGCGCCAATGTTGCCGCCAACGTATATTTTGCCTTGGGCCATGGCGTTGGCAGTTCCATTGCCGGCATTTCCATGGACGACGATTTCGGCGCCAGCATTGAGCCAACCAACATCATCTGAAGCCGGTCCAAGCACCTCGATCAGGGTGTTGGGAAATCCCATGGACCCGACCCGTTGGCCGGGCTGCCCAGAGATTTTTACATGGACCTTTTCGTCGCCTGCCTGCCAAAGCCGGCCGCCGATTCCGTGCTGTCCATAGGCGTTAATCTGAAAGCGGCGATGTCCTTCCGCCACCGCAGCCTGTATTTGTTCTTCCAAAATCCGCGAATCAACCCGTTCGCCGCTGATTCTGCCGGAAATCACATGATTGGATGTATTGCTGCTCAATTTTTGATCAGACATTTACTTTCTCCAAATTCAGAACGATTGATTTGTCGTAACCTATGATGTCGCCCAAATATCTGTAGTCGCGCCAACAATTCTGGATTTCGGGCGTATCGTTCTGAATTTTTATTTCTAATTTTCCGGTTATAGAACCGCAATCAAGTCTTTAAGTTATAAGCCGGTGGATGTTTCGTTGCAATATCCACCGCGGTCGATACTAGCCTTTTTGAACCTTCCACCTTCCACGTTCCAAATTCTTAGACCACATATTTTATGTTTAACTTTTCAGCCGCAGCATAATCGTCAATACCCAGTGCATCGGACATGCCGATGGGCAGTGAGGTGGAGCGACCTAAGGGCGCCACAATTTTTTTCAACTCGGTGTCAAAGCTGAGGAAGACATCCACCAAGCGCTGGGCGACATCTTCAGCATTCAAACGTCGGTAGAGACGAGGATCCTGTGAGGTAATCCCTTTTGGACACAAGCCGATGTTGCAGATATTGCATCGATCGGCTTCGGACCCCAGGCAGCCGGCCGCGGCCTGCATGATATATTTGCCGACCTGCACGCCGCTGGCACCCAGCATGATGAGTGCTGCGGCATTGGCCGCCAGATTGCCGCTTTTGCCGATACCCCCGCCAGCAAACAGCGGAACCTGATTCTGCATGCCGAGCTTAACCAGGTTCAAATAACCATCGCGAATATTGCTGGCGATAGGATGACCCATATGATTCATGGATACATTATACGCAGCGCCGGTACCGCCGTCTTCACCATCGATGGCCAAACCGGCTGCGTAAGGATTGCGCGTAAGATTGTTTAAAACTGCCAGTGCCGTCGAGGTGCCTGAAATTTTAGGATATACCGGAACCCGGAAGCCCCAGGCCATGTACATGGACTGGGTCATTTTGGCGACCGCTTCTTCGATAGAATACTTGGTCTGGTGAGTGGGTGGACTCGGAAGGCTGACACCTGTCGGAACCCCACGGATGGCCGCAATCAGGTTATTGACCTTATACCACATGAGCAAGCCACCGTCCCCGGGTTTGGCTCCCTGGCCGTATTTAATTTCGATGGCACATGGATCTTCCTTCATTTCCGGAAGGGCGTGAATGATTTCATCCCAGCCGAAATAGCCGCTGGCAATCTGCAGGATTACATATTTTAAAAATCGCGACCGCAGCAGTCTGGGCGGACAGCCGCCTTCCCCGGTGCTGATGCGAACCGGCATGCCCAGCTCCTCGTTCAGATAGGCCACTCCCATCTGAAGGCCTTCCCACATGTTGGGTGATAAAGCGCCAAATGACATGCCGCCGATAATCAGGGGATATATTTCACGAACGGGAGGAATCCAGCCATTGCTCTGCAGAAATTTCAAATTCTCTTCTGGAGGCAGCACCCGTCCCAAAAGGGTGCGTAGCTCAAATTCATGGCGTCCCGCATCGAGTGCGGGGTCGGTGAGCATCGAAATGCGAATAAATTTTATGCGATCCAGAACACCACCGGCTGCATTGCGGCGACCGCCGCGTCTGCGTGGCTGTCCGCCGCGATCGATCTGATATCTTAGCTTGTCGGCTTCGTCGCTGCGGCAGGGTATGATAGCATCGTTGGGACAGACCATGTTACACATGGCACAGCCGACACAACTGTATGCCGGATCGGTTTTTTGTCGAATCCCATAATAAGCCTTGTAAACACTGGTAGGGGATTCCAAAAATCCGATGGGCGGTTTCACGGTTCGCTTGCGAAACACCCCGAGTTCAATGGCATTGACCGGACAGACAGCGGTGCATTTCCCGCACAGGGTGCATTTTTCCTTGTCCCATATAATTTGCCAAGGTAGATCTTTAACACTTAAGCTTGAAGGGGTAATGGGTCGTTCTGACTGCATATTCTGGCCTCTTGGCGATCTGGACCGACGATGGCCGTATCCAGATGCATGGGTTGAAAGTCTTTGTGTTTATCTCGCTGGGGAATTGCAGCATCCAGGCCACATATCTCAGAAGAAAATGCGTACATGCCGGGTTTTCCGCCGACCACTCCAGGACGAAGTTTTTTGCGATCCTGGACCATAAACAGACTGTGATCGGGCAGACAACCGATAACACAATTGGGTCCATCGATGATCAGCTGCCGGCAGGTTTGCTTCAGGTTATTTAAAAATTCACCGTTGGGATGATTGATAATATCATCTTGTTGAAGCGGCGTGATAATATGCTTGTAAGTCTCCAGATTCAGACCCAGCTGAACCATGGTATAATGTAGAATATGGCTGAAAACTTCTGAGTCGGATTCATAACCGATGTAGCCGGGATATCCCCGTGATTCCAGGTAGGCCTTGATGGGCAAAAAGGCGGTGTTTTCACCGTTGGTCATGGTGGAATACCCCTGAATAAAAAACGGATGGCAAGCGTACAGGGTAATACCGTAGTTGGTATTCTGTCGGCCCTGGGCCATAATAACCCGTGCATTGAGCTCCTTGCGATCGAGTTTCAAATGGTTGGTCACCAGCAGGGGATCACCGATCTCCTTGATCATGATTACATCAGGCCAGAATGAGAAGACAATCATATCCTGTTTCTCCTCGCCCATAGCCCGGAGCTGCAGCCGGATCGGCAACAGACGCTGCAGTCGTTCCTGGTCGTCCAGATCATCCCATTCTTCCGGATATTCGTAAGCCCGGATCAGATAAACATCCCGTTTGGGTATCCCGGGAGGTGGCGTTTTCGGCACTTTGATGGTAATTTTGTATTTGGTCATAAAACCCAGGTCCATCATGAAGGAATCCAGCCGCCTTAATCCTTTTTCCGAGAAAATTCCGGACAATATGGGGGCGTTTTTCATTTCCTCAAACGGCCCCGCCAGATCCCGCAGAAAAAGACCCACCCCAGAGCAGTCATGACCTTCCCGCATGACATTTAAGGCCTCAACAGCCACCATGGGAGACAGCGGTTCCTTGCTGGTGATAGCAAATAAGCGGCACATTTTCTTTCTCCTTTTATCAACTCTGTATCGGATAATGTTTCCGGTGGGCATTCCCGGAATCGTCTTTGTCCATATATCTTTTGGGAAACAATGATTAGAGGTGATGGGCTATCCACCGAAATTATAAGGCTGGAATGATGCGAGACGGGAGTACTGAAATGCTCGTGTATTGGAGTGAGGCAAAAAATCCAATACGCAAAGGTTGCCTTTTTCGTTAATTGCGGACTTATACCGCGTTTACAGTGTGTTTGGAAACCACCACTCATTCATGATAAACAAAAACGTCCGCCAACTTTAATTGGATTTGTTCGGATTGTCAATTTAAAATTGCATAATAGTGAAATTCAATAGAATATATTACAAAAATGTAAGAATGGAATTTAGTACCGTAATTTTCCATTTGCGCTGTCGTTTCTTTTTTTTTGACATGGTTTCGGCTTTATTTTATAAATCATCTTGATTTCAATCTTTTTGATAGATTTTGTCGCTTTTTAGTGGACCTGAATCCGCAACACACTACAGGAGTTGCTATGTATATCAAACAATCAGAGCTATTAATGGGCACCAGCATGGATTTTATAAAAAAATTCATGGATATTTCGCAAATGGTATCCCATGAAGAGGGAGAGGTCCTTTTCCGGGAAAAAGATCCGGCACTATTTTTTTACGTCCTGCTCAACGGGCGTGTCAAATTGGGAGTTGGTGAAAGCAGCCAGATGGTTTACGATGTCAAACAAAACGGTGAAGCATTTGGCTGGTCCAGCTTAATCGGACGGGATAGATATTCGGCCTCGGCGGAATGTACTGCACCGACCAAACTTTTAAAAACAGACAGTGAAAAACTGACCGTAGAGTTAGAGAAAGACCCGGCCAACGGGCTTGTTTTTTTTAAACAACTTGCTGCTACATTGGGAAATCGATTGCTCGAAACCTACAAAATGATCTCACCACCATCCGAATAACAATTATTCTTCTGCCCAAATCAAACTCTATCAGGAGGTGCTATGGCAATCAAAACACCACCGCTTCCAACAGCAAAAGAGATGACCCGCCGGGAGTTTTTGTTGCTTTCATCCATGACGGTTGCCGGTCTGGCCTCCGGCTGCGCCACCAACCCGGTTACCGGCAGAAGCCAGCTGATGCTGGTATCCGAAGATCAGGAAATCCAAATCGACAAACAAAATTCTCCCTACCAATTTTCGGCAGACTACGGGACGGCTCAAGATAAGCGCTTAAATGACTATATCGATCGTACCGGCAAAAAAATTGCCGCCCAGACCCACCGTACGCACATGCCTTATAATTTTCATGTGGTCAATGCCATCTATGTTAACGCCTATGCGTTCCCCGGCGGAACGATTGCCTGCACCCGGGGTATTTTGCTTTCAATGGAAAACGAGGCCGAGCTGTCAGCCTTGTTGGGACATGAATTGGGCCATGTGAATGCCCGGCACACCGCGGAGCAGATGTCCAAAGGCATGCTCACCCAGGCGGTTATCGGTGGCCTGGCCGTGGCGGCCGGAACCCAGGGAGCCGCCTATGGCGATATCGCCTCCCAACTTGGACAGGTTGGTGCCGGTGCACTGCTGGCCAGCTATAGCCGCGACAACGAGCGCCAAGCAGACGCCCTGGGGATGGAATACATGGTACGCGCCGGATACAGCCCACGGGGAATGGTAGGGTTGATGGACGTGCTACGGAGTATGGGCAAACACAAGCCAAGTGCCATCGAACTGATGTTTTCCACCCATCCCATGAGTGATGAGCGGTATCGGACAGCGGTTGAAACGGCTGACACCGAATATAAAGCCGCCCAAATAAAACCGCTTTACCGTGAACGTTACATGGACAACACCGCCAAACTTAGGTCCCAAAAGGATGCCATCGACGAAATGCAAAAGGGGCAGCAGAAAATGGCCGCCAATAATTTTTCCGATGCCGATGCCCATCTGCGCAAAGCGATTAAATTGGCCCCCCACGATTATACGGCCCTGGTGATGATGTCCACAAGCCAATTGGTCCAAAAAAAGTGGGCGGTGGGACGGCAATACGCCGAGATGGCCCAAAAGGTCTATCCGGCGGAAGCCCAGGCGTATCACCTGAGCGGGTTTGCTAAAATCCAGATGAAGGATTATGACGGCGCATTGGAAGAGTTTTCCATCTATGACAAGAAGCTTCCCGGCAATCCCAACACAGTTTTCTTCAAAGGTTACGCTTATGAGGGCATGAAGAAATACCCCCAAGCCGGTCGGGAATACCAGCGCTATTTACAGTTTACCCAGCAGGGAGATTATGCCCGCCATGCCTATCAACGTTTGCGGGAGTGGAAAGCGAGAGGGTATATCTAGCATCGTAATCCAGACAGGCTGAAAACAAAAATTGAATATTCACTCGAATCTAATAGGTGTCAGCAAAGAATAAAATTTTTACCAAACTAGCAGTGATTTTCGGTTGGTTCCATGCAGATTATCCGGGCTATGTTACTTTTTTGTGTTTGGACAACAAACTTTGAATAGCACTTTAGGACAATCAACCTTAGATGATTCCCACGACAAATGGCTCGCTTACCAGAAAGCTGCCGAGGCCGCCGGCCTTCCTCCGGTCAACGACCCGGAAATTCGTAACAGTCTAAAGCGGGTATTCGCTTTCAGTGATTTTGTGGCCACCGGCTGCACCCGGTATCCCGCCCTGCCGATCGATCTTATTGACAGCGGTGATCTCACCCGTCCTTACCCGGCAGATGAATACCATTTAAAATTATTGCCGGTGTTGTCTGGCGTAGCGGATGAAGAAACTTTGATCGGCCTGCTGCGACGCTGTCGTCGTCGTGAACTGGTGCGCATCGCCTGGCGTGATTTAGCCGGCTGGGCGGATCTGTCGGAAACCATATCCGATTTATCCGCTTTTGCAGACGCCAGCCTGGATAGTGCCCTCGAGACGCTCTATCAATGGCAGTGTCGCCAGTATGGCACGCCGACGGCCGCAGATGGTTCGACTCAACATCTGGTTGTTTTAGGATTGGGCAAGTTGGGTGCCAAGGAACTCAACTTTTCTTCCGATGTCGATCTTATTTTCGCCTATCCTAAAGCGGGAGATACCCGGGGTGCAAATGATCCCATCGGCAACGATGAATTTTTTTTACGGCTTTGCCGCCGTCTGATCAAGGTCATCGGTCAGCCGACAGCGGATGGTTTCGTGTTTCGGGTGGATACGCGCCTGCGTCCCTTTGGCGAAAGCGGTCCGCTGGTTATGGATTTTGAATCTATGGAGCAGTATTACCAGCAGCAGGGCCGGGAATGGGAACGCTATGCCCTGATCAAAGCCCGCGCGGTGGCTGGTGATATAAATGCCGGTGCCTACTTACTCAATCGGCTGCATCCGTTTATTTACCGCAGATATTTTGATTACAGCGTTTTTGATTCCCTGCGGGAGATGAAAGATATGATCGCCCTGGAAGTCAAACGCAAGGGCATGGAGAACAATATCAAATTAGGCGCAGGTGGCATCCGTGAAATAGAATTTTTCGGTCAGGTTTTCCAGCTGATTCGCGGCGGTGTGACACCCGCGCTGCAGACCCCGGGTATATTCAAGACCTTAAAGACGCTGGCCGGAGAGGGTCATGTTCCCAAAGAAGTCTGTGATGAGTTGATCGATGCATACATATTTCTGCGAAACACCGAAAATCGGCTCCAAGCTTTTAGCGACCAGCAAACACACGACCTGCCGGCCGATGACCGCGATCTGCTGCGACTGGCGGAGTCTATGGGATACTCTGACACGGTGTCGTTTAACTCTGATTTAAGCCGCCACCGGCATGCCGTGCACGGCCATTTTCAAATGCTTTTGGAGCCCGATGATGGGGATGCCCAGCCGAAGAATACTAAGGATCCCATGGAGGTCATCTGGCAAAATCTCCCACCTGCGCAGCAGGCAGAAAACATGCTCCGGGCGGCGGGTTACGATCGGCCTGGTGCAGTTCTCAAACTGTTGGAATATTTAAAAAGTGATCCGGAAACAAGGGCACTGAGCCCCCGGGGACGCCGACGCCTTGACCAACTGGTGCCCCGTTTTTTGAAGGAAATCGGCGCCGTTGAAGATCCCCTGACCACCCTTCACCGAGTTATCGACCTGGTGAAGACCATTGAAAGACGCACCAGTTATTTGGCCTTATTGTTGGAGAACCCGACGGTCCGGTCTCATCTGGTGAAGCTTTCAGACGCAAGTCCGTGGATCGCATCTTTCTTGGCACGGCATCCGGTGCTGCTGGATGAATTGCTTGATCCGCGCACTCTTTATCGGCCGCCGGAAAAAAACGAATTGAAAGTCAGTCTGCGCCAACGACTGGATCAGGTGCCCACAGATGACCTTGAGTACCAGATCGAGCAGTTGTGTATTTTTAAACAGATCAATGTGCTGCGTGTGGCGGCGGCCGATGTTATCGGCACCCTACCGCTGATGCGGGTAAGCGATTATCTCTCGGAAATTGCCGAAAGCATCCTCGGTGAAGTTGTCGATCTTGCCTGGAACCATTTGGTTTCAAAGCACGGTACGCCCGTCTGTAAATTGGACGGGAAACCTTGTGAGAAGGGTTTTGTCGTTATCGCCTATGGCAAACTGGGTGGGCTGGAGCTCGGTTACGGATCCGATCTTGACCTTGTTTTTCTGCATGCCGGAACCAGTGAACAAACCCGGAGAACTGCACATGGAATCGACAGCGCCCAATTTTTCAACCGCCTCGGCCAGCGCGTCATTCACCTCCTCACCGCCCATACCCGTGCAGGGAAAGCCTATGAAATAGATATGCGCTTACGGCCCAGCGGAAGTGCCGGAATCCTGGTCAGCCACATTGAAGCTTTTGGCGATTACCAATTCAAAGATGCATGGACCTGGGAGCATCAGGCGCTGCTCAGGGCCAGACCTGTATGCGGGGATCATATTTTAGCTAGAAAATTTGAGAGTATCCGGCAACAAGTCCTAGCCCGTCCCCGGTTGCAGAAAAAACTGTCTGCCGAAGTTATCGATATGCGCGAAAAAATGCGCAAAGAGTTGATGAAACCGGAAGATGGGGTTTTTGATCTGAAGCAGGACATCGGCGCCATGGTGGACATCGAGTTCCTGGTACAATATCTGGTGTTGTTAAATTCCCATAAATATGCCGGTCTTCTGAAATGGACCGACAATGTGCGTTTGATCCAGTCCCTGATCGAAACCGGTACCATGGATGAGATCACGGCCCATATTCTCAAACATGCCTACCTGATCTATCGTGCTGCCGCCCATCAACTCAGTCTCCAGGAAAAGCCTGCCAAAGTTCCTCGAGAAAAATTTCACCACCTGCAACAGCGGGTGGCAGAAATTTGGAAGTCCTATTTTTAAGAAAAAAATATTACAAATTTGTAATATTTTTTTCGGATTTCAGCCAAATTTGTAATTTTCTTTACCTTCCTTCTTATTCTGATTCTTTATTTACTATCTGAAATAATTACGTTTTCTTTAACTTCACCATCCCCGGCATACATATTGCTCTAATGATAGGCTTTCAGATAATCTTTTTTGGCAGGGACTGCGGTAGCTTTTCCAATATGACCTGTTCAGTACTGTGTCAAACGGATGCTGCTGCCAACGCGGCCGAAAACATTATGCGAACACCAATAAAAAGATCTCTATAGCAGGGTAAACCAATTGAGAGCCAAGTTGAAAAATGTCCATGAGCCAGCCTCCGATCTGCTGCATCAAAAAACTGAGGGACTCATCGCCCGGTTTTTGGATGGCAAGGAACCTGAATTTTTAAGGCAGCATGCACGGCTATTAGACGATTATTTTCGACAGGCATTCGAGACCAGCCAGGTCGGTCCCAGAATGGACATCGGTAAAAATCCTTATGCCATCATTGCCTTGGGTGGCTATGGTCGTGAAGAGCAATGCATCCATTCTGATGTGGATCTTCTGTTTCTATTCAAAGAAAGGGTTCCGAACCAGGCGGAAAATCTGATCCAGGAAATTGTTTATCCGTTATGGGACATCGGTCTCGATGTCGGTTATGCCACCCGATCCTTAAAAGAGTGCCTTTCGATGGCCTCCCGGGATTACGAAGTGCTCACCCCTATTTTAGATGCACGCTTCATCTGCGGCTGGTCTCTTATTTATTCCGAACTCATGGAACAGCTGCGTCGGAAACTCATTCGTAAGAGATCCCGCACCATTATCAACTGGCTGGTTGAAAAAAATAAACGACGGCATGCCCAATTTGGAGATTCGGCTTATCTGCTTGAGCCCAATCTCAAAGAGGGGCAGGGCGGTCTGAGAGACTATCACACCATGCTTTGGATCGGCCAGATTGAATTTAACATAAAGCAACCACGGGATTTTGAATATCTAGGACTGCTCTCCCACGAAGAGTTTCAAGCATTGCGAAGTTCCCTTCGATTTATCTGGTATGCGCGCAATCGGGTTCACTATATTTGCGGTCGAAAGTGTGACCAGTTGAATTTTGAAAACCAGATCAAAATGGCGGACACCTTAAAATATAAAAAAATTAAACATCAGCAGCCAGTTGAAAGATTTCTGGGTGAACTACACGGGCGGATGGAATTTTTAAAACAGCAGCACCTGATGTTTCTTCATGAACTGGGTTTTGAAAAGAAACGCAAACGGAGAAGAAAGTCAACCAAGACGAGCGATGTGGAAGGTCTGGAAGTTATCAAATGGGGGATGCTTAATTTTACTTCCCCTGAAAGCATCGTGGAGTCTCCGAATCTTTTGATGAAGATATTTGAAGAAAGTGCACGTTTAAAAATTCCATTGAGTGCTGAAGCCAAAAGACTGGTCCGAGAATTTTCACATCTTGTTGACAAAAATTTTCAGAGTTCAAAATCCATCGTCAAATCTTTCGAGCGCATACTTTTAGCTCCGGCGCCAACATTCAATGTTTTAAATGAAATGTTGAATACAGGTTTTCTCATTCGATTCATCCCGGAATTTCGTAACATCGTCAATCGTATCCAGTACGACGAGTACCATCTTTACCCGGTGGGCAAGCATTTGCTAAGAGCCGTCCAAACCGTTAAAAAATTCGGCACGGCCCAGGACAGCAGTTTGGAACCCTTGTGCGATATAATTTACGCTGAACTTAAAAATAAGAAACTACTGCTATGGGCGACCCTGCTTCACGATATCGGCAAAGGGGAAACCGAGGAAGACCACGCCAAAAAAGGCGGCGAGATAATAAAAAAAATTCTGGCACGGGTAGAGATGAAATCCGAGGACTTCGATACCGTTGTGTTTCTGGTCCAAGAGCATCTGTTTCTTGTTCGAACCGCAACCCGAAGAGATATTAACGACGAAGAGACCGCCATTTTTTGCGCCAGAAGAATAAAAGATGTGAATCGGCTGAAGATGCTTTATCTGCTGACGGTTGCCGATTCGATCGCCACCGGACCAATGGCCTGGAACGACTGGAAAGCAGCTTTATTAAGGGATTTTTTTCTCAAGGTTCTCAATGTACTGGAAAAAGGAGAATTGGCCACTGAGGAGGCCGTCGAGATTATCGAACAAAAACGAAATGACATTGTCAATTCTGCACCCGATCCGGAGGCAAAAGAAAACATCGTTGCCTTGTTTAACTCCATGTCCCCGCGATACCGGCTTTATACGCCGACTCCGGTAATGCTTGAACATATTAATCTTTACCACAGGCTGGGTAATGTGGATTTCTTGTGGGATATAAAATACTCCACCGAATCCAATACCCGATCGGTTACCATCTGCGCCAAAGACCGTCCGGGACTCATTTCGAATATAGCCGGCGTGTTTACCTTAAACAACATTGATATTCTTGATGTACAGGTGTTTACCTGGCGCAACAATATCGCTCTGGATATCTTCAAAGTAAACCCTCCGCCGGATCAGATTAGAGAAGCAGAAAAGTGGCTGAAAGCCGAAAGAAATTTGACCGCTGCCCTGTCCGGTGATTTAAACCTGGCGGCAGCGCTAAATAAAAAATTGAAGGCACATCGTCGCTCAAGCCTCAGAAGGTATAAAAAACCACACCGCATTGAGGTGGATAACAACAGTTCAAGCTTTTTTACCATCATCGAGGTCTTTACCTATGACTTCCCCGGTTTGCTGTACGGCATCACGGATGCACTCTTTCAATGCGGGTTGAACATCTGGGTGGCCAAAATAGCGACCAAAGCGGACCAGGTTGTCGATGTGTTTTATGTCTGGGATCTTAATGGAGAGAAAGTAGATTCTCCAGATCAAGTGGCCCTTATAAAGGCCGCCATCGAAGAAAGACTGCCGGCTATGGGATAACGAATCTGGATTGGCGAGTGAAGAATGACTCTCGAAATAACAAATAACCTTAAAAAAAGCTGAAATTACTAAGGGAGGATAAAATTTAAAAATGAAACTTAGATGTATGCTGACGGCGACCATCCTGTGCACGGTTCCTTTTTCTACGGCGCTTGCTTCAGAAGGTTTAAACTCCGGTGACACCGCCTGGATTATTGTATCAACCGCTCTGGTCATGATGATGACCCCGGCCGGCCTGGCCCTGTTTTATGGTGGCATGTCGCGCTATAAAAATCTGCTGAATACCTTCGCCATGACCTTTGTGGCCTACTGCCTTACCAGTGTTATCTGGATGATCTGGGGATACAGCATCGCTTTCGGACCCGATCAGGCGGGTATAACCGGAAGTCTGGCAAACCTTTTTATGGCAGGCATTGGTGTGGACAGCCTGTCAGGCAGCATCCCAACTTATATATTTGCCCTTTTTCAAATGACCTTTGCCTGCATCACGGTTGCGCTGGTTCTCGGCTCGATTGTGGATCGCATGAAATTTTCTTCTTGGATTGTTTTTACGGTTTTATGGGTTACTTTTATTTATTGCCCGATTGCCCATTGGGTCTGGGGCGGCGGTTGGATGGGCAATATGGGAGCGCTCGATTTCGCCGGCGGAACAGTTGTACATATCAATGCCGGTGTGGCAGGCCTGGTATTGTCGCTGGTGGTCGGAAAACGGATCGGTTTTGGAAAAGAAGCCATGTTTCCCTCCAGCATTGCGTTGACTGCTTTGGGAGCGGCACTGCTGTGGTTTGGCTGGTTCGGCTTTAATGCCGGCAGCCAGCTGGCGGCGGATGGTATTGCCGGATCCGCATTTTTGGTTACCAACACCTCGGCGGCAATGGGCGCCCTGGCGTGGATGTTTGCCGAGTGGTTGATCAATAAAAAACCGACCGTTTTGGGGTTAGCGTCCGGAATCATTGCGGGGCTGGTGGCGATTACGCCGGCAGCCGGATTTGTCAATATGCCTGCATCCCTGCTTATCGGACTGGGAGCCGGTCTGCTGGGTTTCTACAGCGTCGCAAAGCTCAAGAATAAAATCGGTTATGATGATTCCCTGGATGCTTTCGGCGTCCATGGGATGTGCGGCGTTTGGGGCGCATTGGCCACGGGACTGTTTGCCAACCCGGCCGTCAATGAAGCAGGACGCGGCCTTTTCTATGGTAATCCCAAGCAACTCTGGATTCAAATCATTTCCATTTTAGCAACGGCAATATTCACGGCGGTGGGAACCCTTGCAGTGGTGTATGTGACGCGCTGGTTAACCGGTGGCCTGAGAGTGGCGGAGGATAATGAAATCGTCGGGCTCGATAATTCCGTTCACGGAGAACGGGCTTTTGAAATTCAGCTGTCCTAGCCCTTCTGGTTTATTGAAGCTGCATTCGGAAAAAAAGATTCAAACGGGCAGTAAAGTGCCGGTCATGCGGTGACACGAAGTTGGGTTTCAGGTGTCAAATTTCGGGTATCAGGAAATCGAATCACTAAATCCTGAACTCAGACACCTGTCTACGATCCCGTCTGAAGCGGAGCGTAAGCGGGGAACCTTCAGTTTCTGACAACATGTTTTCAGATAAAGGCCCTTGAGGACCTGAATTTGGGGACAGTTAATGTGAAAAACATGTTCATCAATGTTAAGGAGGTTAGGTTATGAAAAAAATCGAAGCGATCATCAAACCCTTCAAACTCGATGACGTAAAAGAGGCGTTGAACGAAATCGGTATTCAAGGAATGACGGTTTCCGAGGTGAAAGGCTATGGCCGGCAGAAGGGACACAAGGAAATCTATCGCGGTGCTGAATATGTGGTCGATTTTATCCCAAAAATAAAAATCGAAATCGTGGTGGACGCGGACCGTGCCGAACAGGTGGTGCAAAAAATTCGCGAAGCCGCCAATACCAACAAGATTGGTGATGGTAAAATTTTTGTGCTGCCCGTTGAAGAGGCCGTTCGGGTCAGAACGGGAGAGACGGGAAGTGATGCGATCTAAAATTATAAAACAAAAACCTGTTAGGCTTCCGATTCTTTATAGCGAAAATCCCAAGCACGAAATTCGAAATACGAAACAAATTCAAAATTCGAATTTCAAATGATCCAAACGGTTGAAATCATAGGAATCATTAAAAATAAAATAAGATATCTTGTTTGGAATTTCAGGATTTTTGTCATTCGGATTTGTTTCGGATTTCGATATTCAGATTTCGTATTTTTCTGATGACAAACAAAACCAAGTTGTTAAATACAGAGATCACTAAAAATTATATTACAAAACAAGGAGAAAAAAATGACACCCAAAGAAGTATTAGACATGGCAAAGGAAAACGGTGCTAAAGTTATTGATTTGCGATTTATGGATTATCCGGGACTTTGGCAGCACTTCAGCGTACCCCTCAGAGAGCTGGAAGAATCCAGTTTTGAAGATGGCTTTGGCTTCGATGGATCCAGTATTCGCGGTTGGCAGCCGATACACGCCAGTGACATGCTGGTCATCCCGGACCCGGAAACGGCCAAAATGGACCCTTTCTATGCGGCGCCGACCTTGACCCTGATCTGTAACATTGTTGATCCAGTAACCCGTGAGCCATACACTCGAGATCCTCGCAATATCGCCCAAAAGGCAGATGCCTACTTGAAAAGCACCGGAATCGGCGATGTGGTCTTCATCGGTCCTGAAGCGGAATTTTTTATCTTTGACGACATCCGGTTTGAATCCAACCGATTTGGCGCATTTTATGAGATCGATTCCATCGAGGGCAATTGGAATACCGGGCGTGATGAAGGCCCCAATCTGGGCTATAAGCCGCGCCACAAAGAAGGGTACTTTCCGGTCCCCCCCATGGATAAATTTCAGGATCTGCGTACGGAAATGGTTTTAACACTGGAAGAACTGGGGATTGAAACCGAGGCCCAGCATCATGAAGTTGCCACCGCCGGGCAGTCTGAAATCGATATGCGCTTTAAACCGCTGCTGCAGATGGCCGATCAGCTGATGTGGTTTAAGTATGTCCTTAAGAACGTCGCCTATCGTCACAATCACACGGTGACTTTCATGCCCAAACCGCTGTTTGAAGATAACGGCACAGGTATGCACACCCACATCAGCATTTGGAAGGAGGACAAGCCGTTGTTTGCCGGTGACAAGTATGCCGGGATTTCCCAGGATGCACTTTATGCCATTGGCGGTATTCTAAAACACTGCAAGGCACTATGTGCGTTTACCAATCCAACAACCAACTCATACAAGAGACTGGTACCGGGGTTTGAAGCGCCGGTCAACCTGGCCTATTCCAGCCGCAACCGCAGTGCGGCGGTTCGAATTCCGATGTACTCGACCTCTCCCAAAGCCAAACGAATCGAGTTTCGAACACCGGATCCATCCTGCAATGGCTACCTGGCATTTTCAGCCATGCTGATGGCGGTCATTGACGGCATTCAGAACAAGATCGATCCGGGTGATCCGCTGGATAAAAATATCTACAATCTGCCACCGGAAGAATTGGCCGAAATTCCGTCTGCCCCTGGATCTTTAGGCGAGGCACTCGAAGCGCTGAAAGCCGACCAGGACTTTCTCAAAAAGGGCGATGTTTTCACCCAGGATGCCATTGATATGTGGATTGACTACAAAACCGAAAATGAAGTTAACGATATAAAGCTGCGGCCGCATCCACATGAATTTTACCTTTACTACGACATTTAACCTGAATCCTGCATGAAAACTATACGACTCGTGCAAAATTAAAGTATACCCTCCTCAAAAAGCAGCAGCCTGTAGAATCTAAGCAGGCTGCTGCTTCTTTCTACTTAAATCCCGAAAATACGAACACAGGTCTCTTTTATTATTAAAATCATCCATACTCTACTTTACTCATGAGCAAAGTCATGTTGTGGTGATTTTGCCATGGAAAAATATATAGACGATATTTGAAAAATCCGGTTGAGAATGACCTGATGAAAACATCGGATAGGAGTCAGGTCGTTTGCGAATTTGACCGTGCAATCTTCAATTCGCCAAATTTCCTACAAATTGTGCAAATCTGAAAAAATTAGCAATCGAATATGTTATTTGGAGGTACGAGTTTAAAATCTCCAGGATTTATGTATAGTGTTTACAAATTTGGAACCGCTTCGTTCCGGAACGAAATCCCTGCCATATCTGAGTCAATACATTATAGAATCAATTAGTAGCGAGTTTGGACTCAGGGGGCGCAGCCTACTACTTAAACGATTGCAATTTACTGAATATTTGCTTAAGTATCATACAAACGGAATCGGATAAAACACCTTAAACCCCATCTAGGAGTTTGCAATTTAAATGGATAAATCAAAATTCAATCCTGCTTTTAAACCTTTACAGTCTCTTAGAATAGGATTTAACGTAGTTCAAAATCTGAAGATCATTTGGCTACTTCTGATCACATTGTTGTTTCTCGCTTGCACTACTTTGCCAGAGCCTGAGATGAAGACACTGACATTAGCATATGATCCCCATCCGGACAGTCGCCTGGCTGTTGTTTCCCGCAATTTGATAAATGATATGGATGAAGGGAAATCAGGCTTTTTTAAACTATTCCGCAATGATGATGCCATGCGTTGGCGCCTTTTGCTGGCCGATACAGCTGAAGAAACGTTAGATATGCAGTATTTTATCTGGAAAGGCGATGCCAGCGGCGAACTGCTTCTAGACCGGGTAATAAAAGCCGCCGACCGCGGTGTTCGCGTCCGCATGCTGGTGGATGACATCTATCTGCTTGGTGCCGACCGCACCATTGCCGCACTGAGCCAACATCCGCGAATCGAAATGCGCATGTTCAACCCAGCTCAACGGCGAACCCAATCGATTGTCGTACGCGGCCTGGAAATGATGGGCAACGTCGAGCAGCTCAATCATCGCATGCACAACAAGCTGATCGTCGCTGACAATCGCTTTGCCATTGTCGGCGGCCGCAACATCGGCAACGAATATTTCGGACTAAATTGGAAACAGAATTTCACCGATTTCGATGTCCTGGCTGTCGGTCCGGTTGCTAAAGAAGTTTCCGCATCCTTTGACATTTACTGGAACAACCAATGGGCCTATCCGGGAGAGGCTTTATTGCAAAATTACAAAGACCAGGATCTCTTGCCACTGCTGCTGGAAGAGCTTCAAGAGCAGCTAATGAAAAATGAGAACCTACTGGAGGAATTTCAGGAGCAATATCAAGACTGGGGCAAAATGCTTCGAAAACTTGCACATAATAAGAAGGGTGGCACGGCTAGGGTGATTTACGATGAGCCCCTGATTGGGGAGAAAATCCCCCCGGCTCAGTTGATCGAATCCATAGGTGAGCTGACCGACAATACCCAGCAGGAGTTGCTGATCTCAACGCCTTATTTCATTCCCGATGATGATTTTTACAAGCCGGTAGCGGATCTGATATCAGATGGTGTTCGAGTCGTGGTTCTCACCAATTCGCTGGCATCCACCAATCACCCCATCGTGCACAGCGGATATAAAAAACACCGCAAAAAGGTGATTGAAATAGGAGTAGAGCTGTTTGAATTGCGTCACGACGCCAGTGCCAGGGGAAAATTCGATACCCCGCCGGTAAAATCCAAGGCATTTGGTCTGCACGCAAAATATATCGTAATCGATCGCCAATTTACCTTTGTCGGGTCATTGAATCTGGATCCCCGCTCCATCTACATTAATACCGAAATGGGGTTGATCATCGACAGCACGAATTTGGCCGCTGGTGTTGTAGCGGAATTCGAAGAGGAGCTGCGCCCCGAAAACGCCTGGCAGGTTCTGCTGGACGATAAAGACCAGCTGTATTGGAAAGCGGGAGACAGAATCCTTAGAAGGGAGCCGGCCCGATCATTCTGGCAGCGCTTCCAATCCGCCTTTTTCGGGTTGTTCGATCTGGATGATCAACTATGAAATCAAAATCACGGCCAATGCTCAAACCGATATTTACATACGGAATATGCGTACGATACCGGTTTAAAAGGACTTCAGCTCCATGGAAAAATCGCTTGCAATAGATGACTAGCTCAAATCGCTTCACAATCGACAGCATCATTAGCGAAGACATGTCAGGGATTGTTGTGGCGGATTATCTAACAGATTCAACAACCAACAAATAAATTTGGGATGAAACCCATCTGTATGGTGCTGAAACGGTCAAATCTTTACTTTTCAGGAAAAAGTCGCTTACTCGATTGCCGTTGAAACTAGCGGTCCACATGAGGCTATCGCTAAAACCCTGTCCAGGCAATCGAGAATTATTCCACCTGCCGATTTGTGAGCTTATGGAGCAATCCTGCGATTTTACGAGTACGCCAATCCAGGCATTTTGGGTGAACGCTACTCGTCAAGTATCACTATTATATAATGCTTCAGCGAATGTAATCAATTTTTGCTTGCTTAAAAGTGTGACTCAAGGAAACATGGTGGAGGATTCAAAGGGGCTGTGCATTAGGCCAACTAACCACAAAAAAGATAGGATTAAAAAGTTAAGATTTATTGGACCAATCTTAAACGCCTGGCTATTGTCGATTTCCCCTGGCTAATCCACAAAAAGGAAGTAGTATAGATTACCTGAATCGAATCCTTCGAATTAACCGATTTTTATTGTGTATTTCTTCATATTCCTCATAAACTATTTGGCTATAATTCATTGTTTCCTCCTAATGAGTCCATAAACTAGCAAGCATTTTCGCACGGCTTGCAGCTATTTCTTATGGAAGCGAAGCAAGCTCATTTTCATATTTATCCGCCCATCCGTGTGCCCCGCAATTTATGAATATTTTGATTGCCCTGTTCAATTTCTCTTTTACCTTAAAAATGTCTCCATTGCGTATAAGTAGTTCAGCGTAGAAAGCATAACTACTTCCTAAATTTCAATATGCTTTGGGTATCTTTTTGTTTAACAAATTGAACGTAAACCAATTTTTGTACCTTATAATTAAAGGCTGTTTGAGATGCGGGGCAGTTCTGAAAACGACGATTTTTTCTTTCTAAAATATTGAGAAAAATATACTGCAATACACCCCTGTAGACAGTATATCCGGTAGCCTATTAAGGGCGTAATAATTGCTTCAGATTCTGTAGTGTCTGCTCGATTGGAAGTACCGTAACGTCGTCTATATAGAGGCGTTGAACCAACGTAAAAGAGGTAGCATCTTGCCGGAGGGTAGTCTTTTTGGAACTCCTTCAATCCTCTCAAATTTTTTGAATGGACGTGTTTATATCGCTTGACCTCAATAGCGATCAGTTCTCCAGAAATAAAGCTGATAGCCACATTCCAGGTAGTCATTCATAACACGCAGCTCCTATAAGACTGAGGAAATTTTAGCTTTTGCACCTAAAAATACCTGAACTTTCATTCAGAAAAAGCCTTTTAAAGCAATAGACGATAGGTTATGGTCGCATCGCATAGGCATTGTTGAGCGGCTGCACATATGTTTCCCAAACGTGGTTAAATCTTGCCGGATTCTGGACCGGCTTGTTGATCATCCGCATGCAGATCGCCATCTGGGTGTTCGTACTGCTTGTCTTGGAATAGAGCTGAAGGGCAAATCTGGAAAAATCACGGATCATGAAATCAAAAATCTGGTCGACAAATTCATCCTCAACGTGGTAGATTTTCGCATTCTCAATAATCAGCTGACCATATGCCACCAAGGTGAACAGTTCCCCCAAAATCAGTAGAAAGTCGATGTCTCTCTGCTGGTTTTTTTCGGGTGGTGCCGTCATCAGCATCTCCTGAAGGAGCTGGATCTGTTTCTTGAATATCGCCAGGTTCGGCAGGTCGATGTTGTTGTATGCGATGTTGAAATCATGAAAGCGGATCTTTCCAAGGCCGCGGGTCGGTCCCTGGTTGAAAAGAAATGTATCGTCCTCGGTGCCGTCTCTGCGGCCGATTTCCGGAAACTCGTCCGGGTTAAAAAAATAGTTGGCCATGAATTTGATGATCAGGGCCATATTGACATGCACGGTGCCCTCCAGCTTGGGCAGGGCCCGGATGTCCTGGGCAGCCATTTCGAAATACATGTCCTTTTCGAAACCCCTGGCGGCGATCACATCCCACAACAGGTTGATCACTTCTTCGCCCTGGGTGGTCACCTTCATCTTGGTCATGGGCGTGTACAGCAGGTAGCGCCGGTCGTCGGCCGAAGCCGAGCGGATGTAATCCGAGTTTCTAAGGGCAAACAGCTTCATGGCCACCAGCCGACTGAAGGCATCCACGAAGAGCTGTCGGATGTGGGGAAAGTCGGTTACGCGCTTGTCGTAAAGGATCCTGTTGGTGGCGTGGGTAATGGCTTCATAAAATGCATGGGTACAGATGCCGATTGAAGCCCACCCCAGATTGTATTTGCCCACATTGATGGTATTGAGGGCGGAGTCCCACGCTTCGTGCCCACGGGTGAGGATATCTTTTTCGGTAATGGGATATCCCTGAAGGCCGAATTCGGCTACATAATTTTGCGAGCTGACCACGTTTTTGATCAGGTCATAGTTATCGTGTCCGGGATCCACAACGAAAAACACATAGTCATCGGTTTCCGTGTCCTTGCCAAAGGTGGACACCAGGGCGGCCTCGTTGGCATTGCCGATGTAGTATTTGCCGCCGTCAGCCACGTATCGGCCCTCCCCCAGGGGGGTTAGGGCCATTTCGCTGGAGTAAAGGTCGGCACCGTGCGCTTTTTCCGATAGGCCAAAAGCGAAAATACCGCCGTCCTCCAGCAGCTTGGCGGTCCTGGCCTTGACGGCCTCGTTGTTGCCCATCCAGATGGGCCCCAGGCCGAGTATGGTCACCTGCCAGGTGTACCAGTAGGGCAACCCGTAAAATCCCAGAATTTCATTGAAAGCACAGTTGCGGTAGGTATCCCAACGGCAATCTTTGTCCCCGTAGGCCGATGGGGTCAGCAGGGTCGCAAAAATCTTTTCCTTTTTCAGAAATTCAATGAAGTCCGCGTACCACACCTTGCCGTGATAGTCTGATTTTAGCCTCTCCTTGCCCTTTGTTTCAAAAAAGTCGATGGTCTTGCGCATCATGGCGCTGGACGTTTCATCCAGGTGCTCATATTTGTTTTCGCGGGGATTCAGTAACAATTTTATCTCCTTTCACTGCAATTTATGGAAAGTTCTGTTTTTTTTATCTTTCATAGCTATTTCATATGCCTTGGGGGAATAATCCGGTTAGCAGACTCACGAACCTTAGTGCGGATCTCGTTTGTCTCTTCAGGCAGGAAAATATCATGGTAAAGGTTCTCCTGGATTCTTTCAACAGTTCTGGTCCTGTTGTCTCCTTTATATAATGGCCACTATTCGTTAGATGGAGGTCGAACCACCTCCAGTCCTTTGTCGAACGCCGAAAGGTTTATATCCAACTTGTCTGGAGACATGGTGCGAGCGAGCACCTTGCGGAAGCCATCTCTGCTCAGAGGCAGATCACCGATGCCAGCCAGGGCTCCCACGAGTAGAACATTACCCAGAATGGGGTTGCCCAACCTGACGGCTTCGTCGGTGGCGTGTATGAACCAGGCGGCACCCGTTAGTTTCTGCATCCAGCCATTGATTTCTTCCTCACTGGGGTAGCTGACATCACCGCAAATA
>JAAUYD010056302.1_pt1 | contig 28668 bp, 31 predicted proteins | sample 7278101 | NCBI WGS metagenome assembly JAAUYD01 (sample SAMN14350128, study PRJNA611818) | marine sediment metagenome | isolation source: surface marine sediment (0.6m) | place: French Polynesia: Moorea | collected 2018-08
AGGGGAGGACTTGTCACCCTCCGCGCTCCATGGCACTCCGCTGCGGCATCGTAGGCCTCCCCAACGTCGGCAAGAGCACGCTGTTCAACGCGCTCACCGAGGCGGGGATCGCGGCCGAGAACTACCCCTTCTGCACCATCGAGCCCAACTCGGGCGTGGTGCCCGTACCCGACGAGCGCCTGGCCGCCCTCGACGCCATCGTGAATTCGGCACAGGTGATCCCGGCCACGGTCGAGTTCACCGACATCGCGGGTCTCGTGCGCGGCGCCTCCAAGGGCGAGGGCCTGGGCAACCAGTTCCTCGGACACATCCGCGAGGTCGCGGCCATCGTCCACGTGGTGCGCTGCTTCGAGGACGACGACGTGACCCACGTGGAGGGGGGCATCGACCCGATCCGCGACGTCGAGACCATCGAGACCGAGCTCGGGCTCGCCGACCTCGAGACCGTCGAGAAGCGGCTCGATCGCGCCCGACGCGCCGCGAAGGCCGGCAAGAAGGAAGACAAGGACGAGGCCGCCTTCCTCGAGTCGCTCCTCGCCCACGTGAGCGAGGGCCAGCCGGCGCGCAGCTTCGAGGTCGGGCCCGAGCAGGAGCCGCTCTTCCGCGCGCTCTTCCTGCTCACGGCGAAGCCCATCCTCTACGTGGCGAACGTGGACGAGGCGGGCCTGGTCGAGGGGAACGAGGCGACCCGGGCGCTCGAGGAGCACGCGGAACGCCAGGGCGCGGGCGTGCTGCGCGTGTGCGCCAAGGTCGAGGCCGAGCTGGCGGAGCTCGGCCCCGAGGAGCGCAAGGAGTTCCTCGCCGACCTCGGGCTCGAGGAGCCGGGCCTGCATCGCCTGGTGCGCGCCGCCTACGCGCTGCTCGACCTCATCACCTACCTGACCGCGGGGCCGAAGGAGGTGCGGGCGTGGACGGTGAGGCGCGGAGCCCTGGCTCCGGAGGCGGCCGGCGTGATCCACACCGACTTCGAGCGCACCTTCATCCGCGCCGAGGTGATCCCCTTCGACGACTACGTGGCCTGCGGCGGAGAGACCGAGGCCAAGGGGCAGGGCAAGATGCGCGTCGAGGGCAAGGAGTACGAGGTCGCCGACGGCGACGTGGTGCACTTCCGGGTGGGCGCCTGATGGCCGATCGCGGCGGGCCCATGCTGACGCCCGAAGAGGTGCTCGCGCGCCACTCGAGCGGCCCCAAGACGGGCGTGTTCACCGACGGCTCCTGCGACGGCAACCCGGGCCCGGGAGGCTGGGGCTTCGTCTGGGTCGAGGACGACGAGATCCGCACCCAGAGCCACGGCGCCGACCCGCAGACGACCAACAACCGCATGGAGCTGAGGGCGCTGATCGAGGCGTACAAGACGCTGCCCGAGGACGCCGAGGTCACCGTGTACTCGGACAGCCAGCTCTGCGTGAAGACGATCAACGAGTGGGCCGCGGGCTGGGAGCGCCGAGGCTGGAAGCGCAAGACCGGCCCGATCAAGAACCTCGAGCTGGTGCAGGAGCTCTACGCGCTGGCCGGCCGCCATCCCCGCGTGCGTCTCGAGTGGATCCGCGCCCACGACGGCTCGCGCTGGAACGAGTACGCCGACGCCCTCGCCACCACCTATCTGCGCGGCTAGATCAGCCGCAGGGTCACGCCGGCGAGGTAGTCGAGCAAGCGATCCCAGGGCCCGCGGCGAGCGAGCGCCGGCTGATCGATCCGGATCGCGGTCTCGAGATCCCGATCGAAGCTTTCGACCAGGCAGGCCGGTGTCACCGCGCCCTCCACGACGAGGTTCACCTCGTACGAGTGCCGAAAGCTCTGGCGATCGAGGTTCGAGGTGCCGAGGACCGCCCAGCTGTCGTCGAAGATCGCCACCTTGGCATGCATCATCGCCTGCTGGTACTCGAAGACCTCGAGCCCGGCGCGCAGCAGCCGCGGATACAGGCCGTGCGAGCCGCGGCGGATCCAGGGATGGTCCGAGGGGTCGCCCGCGACGAGCAGCTGCACGCGGACGCCTCGGTTCGCGGCCGCGACGAGTGCGTCGAGGAGGGGACGACCCGGCGCGAAGTAGGGGCTCGCGAAGCGCACGGTGTGCCGGGCACTGTCGAGGCCCTCGATCACGAGGTCGCGCATGCGTCGCCTGCGATAGGTGGGCCCGTCGGGCAGCACCGCCACCTGCTCGCCGCCGGCCTCGGGTACGCGTCCCTCGAGCAGGCCCAGCCAGTCGAGCTCCGAGCCGTCGGCGCGAAACCAGCTCTCGAGGAACACGGCCTCGAGATCCCGGACCGCCGGGCCCTCGACGCAGACGTGGGTATCGCGCCAGGCGGGTCGATCGCCGATGGCCGCGTACTCGTCGCCGATGTTCAGCCCTCCGACGAAGGCGCGCTCGCCGTCGACCACCAGGATCTTGCGGTGGTCGCGCCGGCGCGGGAGGAAGCGCGACACCAGCCGGGAGAGCGGATTGAAGGCCAGGGTCTGCCCCCCGCCCTGCTCGAGCGGAGCCAGGAAGACGGGATCGAGTCCGAGGGAGCCCACGGCGTCGTAGAGCAGCCGCACCGCCACCCCGGCGCGCGCCCGCTCGCTCAGTGCGTCGACGAAGCGGCGTCCGGTGGCGTCGTCGCGCAGGATGTACGTCTCGAGATGGATGTGGCTCCGAGCCGCGCGGATCGCCGCGAGCATGGCTTCGAGCCCGTCGCTTCCCCAGTCATGGACCGAGAGCCGGTTGTGCGCCGTGGTCCGGACGCGGGCCTCGCGGAGGACCTCCACGACGGCGGTCGGCCGCGGGACGAGACCGTGCCGCCGCAGACCGGACCGCAGGCGGCGCCGGCCATTCGCGAGGGCAAGGCTGCCTCTGGCTGCGGGTTCGGGTGTACGCGGCACGGTCAGCCCTGGAAGCGCTCCCAGTGGAGACACTCGTCCACCGGCTTGCGGGGCGGCCGTCCGTAGCGGCCGAGCGGCCAGCCGATGGGAATCAACGCGCAGGTGGGGATCTCAGGCGGCAGTCCGAGGTGGGCGTCGCACTCCGCGCCGAAGCTCCGGTGCAGGGTGGTGAGGCTCGCACCGAGGCCCACCGCGCGACAGGCGAGCAGCAGGTTCTGGACGGCGGGGAAGAGAGCCTGGAGCTGGGGCTCGCCGCGCCGCTGGTAGCCCGCCAAGAAGAGGTGGACCGGGACCTCGTGGAGGTGCTCGGCCAGGTGGATCGCGGCCCGCTGCATGCGCCGCTTCGCCTCGGGGAACCCGGGCGCGCGGGCGGCCTCGACGGCGGGCTCGATGTAGCGCAGGAAGATCTTGCGATAGCGCTCCGCGACCCAGGCCCGGCGCTCGGCATCGGTCACGGCGATGAAGTGCCAGGGCTGCCGGTTGCCGCCGGACGGGGCGAAGGTGGCGGCCTCGCACACCTTGCGGATCAGCGCCGGCGGCACCGGGTCGGGCCGCAGCCGGCGGATGGCGCGCGTGGTGCGCATGCCCTCGAGGAGGGGGACGTCTTCGCCGATCCTCTCGATGTCGAAGGCTTCGGGGTCGGAAGTCTCGGGCACGCGGTCCTGGCTCGATTCCATGGCATCATGATGCCATGACCCGCACCACGAAGCGCATCCAGACCGGGGACGTCGAGATCGCCTACGAAGAGGCCGGCGTCGGCGAACGACCCTTCCTGCTCGTCCACGGCTTCACCGGCTCGCGAGACGACTTCCGGGAGGTGATCGACCCCCTCTCGGCCCACGGCCGGACCCTGGCCCCCGACCTGCGCGGGCACGGCGAGACGAGCCACATGCCGCCGGACACCTATCACCTGGACAGCCTCGTGGACGACCTCGGCGCCTTCGCGAGCGCCGTCGACGCCGAGCGCTTCGATCTGCTGGGGCACTCGATGGGCGGCATGACGGCGATGCGCTTCGCCCTCGCCCATCCGGAGCGGGTGTCTTCCCTGATCCTGATGGACACGGCCCCGGCGCCGCCGGACGACGGCCGCCGCGCCATGATCGAGGCGGGGGCCAAGCTCGCGCTGGCCGCGGGCATGGGCGCCCTGTTCGAGGTGATCAAGAAGGCGGGAACGGCCAACAATCCGCCGGCCATGCGGCGCATCGAGGCCGAGGTGGGGACCGACGCCTACTGGGCGCGCATCGAGCGCAAGTTCCAGGCGATGGACCCCCACGCCTTCGCGGGCTTCGTGGGCACGCTGAACGAGCACGAGTCCGTGCTCGACCGGCTGTCCGAGATCCGGTGCCCGACGACCGTCCTCGTCGGCGACCAGGACCTGCCCTTCCTCGAGCCCTCGCGCGCCATGGCCGAGCGCATCCCCGGGTCGGAGCTGATCGTGATCGACGACGCCGCGCACAGCCCGCAGATCGAGCAGCGCGGCGCCTGGCTCGAGGCCGTGGAGGACCACCTCCGGCGCGCGCGCTAGCGGACGGTGGTCTTCCCCATCTTCAGGATCTTGTCGAAGGCCGCCTTCGGCAGGGACGACACCGAGAGCCGCGACATCTTGACCAGCGGGATCTCGGCCAGCGACTTCTCCCCCTTGATCGCCGCGAGCGTCACCGGCTCCTTCATGGCCTTGACCGGAACCAGATCGACGACGACCCAGCGCTCGTCGTCGGTCGTGGGGTCTTGATAGGCCTCCTTCGTGACCTTCGCGACGCCCACCACCTCCTTGCCCTCGTTGGAGTGGTAGAAGAGCACGAGGTCGCCCTTCTTCATGTCGCGCATGTTGTTGCGCGCCATGGCGTTGCGGACCCCGTCCCAGTACGTGGAGCCATCGGCCACGAACTCGTCCCACGAGTACTTGAAGGGCTCACTCTTGGCGAGCCAGTACGAGCGCGTATTCGAGCGCGTGTTCGAGCGCGTGTTCGAACGAGTCTTGCGAGCGGTCATCGGCGATCTCCTCGGAGTGCGAACCCTAGGCAAGCTCCACGGGGGCCGCACGACGCGAGGGCCTCCCGATGGCCACGAGAACGCCGCTACTCGGTGACGCCGGGGCCGGGCGGCCCTCCCAGGTAGGGGCGCATCACGCCGAAGAAGTCCGAAGGGCCGACGAGGCCATCGCCGTCGAAGTCGGAGGCGGCGCAGCTCGGCGTCGTCGCCACCTGCGTACCCAGGCAGGGGCGGAAGAAGCCGAAGAAGTCGGCCGGAGCGACGCTCCCGTCGCCGTCGAGGTCGGGGTCGCAGGCGTCGCCGTAGTGCTGGATGCCGGCGAGCGAGGCGTCGTCGTCGGCCGGATGGTCCGCGTCCGCCTGGTCGGCGTTGGGCACGTCGACGCAGTTGTCGTCCGGGTCCGCGATGCCGTCGCCGTCGGCGTCCTCCATGGGGACGTACTCGTCGGTCACGAGCGCCGTGTAGTCCGAGCTCACGCCGAGCACGGCGGCGTTCGGGTGCACCGGATTCACCAGCGCGACCAGCTCGGCGGTCTGGGTCGAGTCGGCGAAGACGTTCTGCACGACGCCGCCGCCCCAGACTTCGCGGTAGGGGTTGAACAGGGCGCGGATGAAGGTGTTGTCGGTCCAGACGCGAATCGTGAAGCTCGTCCGCACCGCGATGGGCACGCCGTACTCGAAGGGGACGTCGAACTGGAAGACGTGGTCGAAGTCGAAGTCGACCTGGTTGACCACGCCTCCGCCGAGAGCGGCGCTTCCCACCGCCTCGAAGGACTCGATGCCCACGTTGTCGTAGGTGGGGGCGGGCGGGGTGTTCCCGTTGGGAAGGACCCGATCCACCTTCATCCCCACGCTCACGATGGTGAAGTCGCGGGTGGGGGTCTCGCCGGGCAGGCCCACGACGTCGGCCACGCCGTCCACGCGGTACACGAAGGTCAGGACGCCGGGTGTTCCCTGCGCGACGCCCGGCGGTGCGATCACCGTGAAGACGTCGTTCTGTCCGGTGGAGATCGCGCCCTCGATGGCAGACCCGCCGGTCAGGTTGATGCGCGCCCCCATGGTGCCGGCGAGGTTCGAGAAGCCGAAGGAGTCGAGCTCGGCGAAGGTCCAGTTCGGCGCGTTGTTGGCGCTGAAGGCGAACGAGGTGGGGCCCCCGACGTTCGACTCGCTGCCCACCGAGATGTAGGGCGAAGACTGCGACGAGGTCTTGTACGGGAGGTAGCCCTCGACGGAGACGAAGGTGTAGTCCTCGGTGAGGGGGTCGGGCACCTGGGCCCGAGCGGCGCCCGCGGCCCCGGCCAAGAGCCCCGCCATGACGAGAGTCGTCCCGATCCGGGTCTGCATGCGTCCGAACATGGTGGCCTCCTCGCTGGCCTGTTGGCGTTCGAACGGAGGGAACGTCGTTCCTTGTCGTCGCCCCGCGGGGCCACGAACGGCTCCCACGACCGCTCCGCTAGGGTTGGGCGATGCCCGACGCCGAAGACGAGCTCATCGACCGCGAGATCGGCCACACCACCGTGCTCTTCGGGGCGAAGCAGGGCAAGTATCCCCACGGCAACTCGCTGCTGGTTCGCGGAGCCGAGCACAGCGCGATCATCGACCCCTCGCTCGCGGTGATCCCGCGCCATCGGGCCGGCCGCCTGCCGGCCGTCCACCTCGTCATCAACAGCCACTGCCACGAGGACCACGTCGCCGGGAACTTCCTCTTCCCCGACGTCCCCTGGTGGCTCCACGAGGCCGACGCTCCTGGCATCGCGAGCCTGGACGCGTTCATGGAGATCTACTCCTACGACGACGAGGCCGTGAACGCTGCCTTCCGGCAGGCACTGGTCGACGAGTTCCACGTGACGCCGCGCGCCGAAGGCGTCCTGAGCTACGCAGACGGGCACGTCTTCGACCTCGGCGGCGGCGTCGAGATCCGCGTGATCCACACCCCCGGCCACACCCGGGGACACTGCGCCCTCCACGTCCTGCCCGACGACGTGCTCTACCTGGGCGACATCGACCTCTCGAGCTTCGGCCCCTACTACGGCGACGCCTGGTCCGACCTCGAGGATTTCGAGCGCAGCCTCGAGAAGGTGCGGGGCATCGAGGCCCGCCACTACGCCACCTTCCACCACATCGGCGTGGTGGACCGCGAGACCTTCCTCGAGCGCCTCTCCCGCTTCGCGGCGGTGATCGGCCAGCGGGAGGAGCGCCTCATCGAGTTCCTGGCCGAGCCGCGGAGCCTCCGGGACGTCTCCGACCACCGCTTCGTCTACCGCCCCGGAGACCCCGTCCCCTTCGCCGGGCCCGTGGAGCGGCGCAGCATGGCGATGCACATCGACCGACTGGTCCGTCAGGGGCGGGTCCAGGAGCTTACGGCCGGGCGCTTCCAAGTCACGTCCGACGTGGTAGATTGACCGCCCCGCCGCTCCGACGTCCCACTACGCCGTCCCACTGAGGAGGATCCGATGAAGGTCAAGGTCGACTTCGATCTGTGCGAAGCCAACGCCGTCTGCATGGACGTCGCCCCCGAGCTCTTCAAGGTGGACGACGACGACAATCTGCACCTTCTCGTGAAGGGTGCGGGCGACGACGTATCCGGCGACATCCCGGCCGAGCTCGAGGCGAAGCTCAAGGAGTCCGTGCGGCTCTGCCCCCGCCAGGCGCTCTCGATCGAGGACTAGCCGGCGACCGCTGGCCCGGCGTCAGTCGGACTCTTCCGACTCCCGCTCGAGCGACAGCGCCAGCGAGTTCATGCAGTAGCGCTGCCCGGTGGGGGCCGGCCCGTCGGGAAAGACGTGGCCGAGGTGGCTGCCACACGACCCGCACAGCACCTCGGTCCGGACCATCCCGAGGGTCGTGTCGCTCTCCTCGGTGACCGCGTCGGCCTCGATCGGCTCGAAGAAGCTCGGCCAGCCGGTCCCCGAGTCGAACTTCGCAACCGAGCGGAAGAGCGCCGCTCCGCACGCCGCGCAACGGTAGACGCCCACGTCCTTGCAGTCGTTGTACTCGCCGGTGAAGGGGCGCTCCGTGCCCTTCTCGCGCAGCACCGCGTACTGGTCCGGAGTCAGCTCCGCGCGCCACTCGGCATCGCTCTTCTCGACCTTGGCCAAAACCGGCTCCTCTCTTACTGCTCGGCGCAGGTGCGCAGCACGGCGCTCGCGACGAGGAAGAGCGCCGTCAGCACCCAGACGGGGCTCCGACCCGCGGCGCCGGGGAGGTCGCTCTCCTCGACCTCGTCGACGGGGCCGGGCGGGCGCTCGCCGGGACCGATGGCGCCGGGCAAATGCTCCTGCTGACCGCCGGCCCCGAGCATCTCGGCCAGACGGCCTCCGATGCGGCGCCCGCAGTGGACGCAGTTCTTCGTACCCGGCGCGAACGACGTGTCGCAGTGGGTGCAGCGGATCTCGTAGACCGGGGAATTCTCCACCTCGTGAGGATAGCCGACGAGAAGGGGTCTACTCGGGGATCTGAAGGGCCTCGGGCAGGGTGCCGTCCATGAACGCGGACTCCTCGAGGCGCTCGCGGATGCGCCAGCCGTCCTCGGTCCGCACCAGCTTGTCCACGTAGTAGCCGCCCACCGTGAACATGTGCATGCTGCCGTCCGGGTTCTGGAAGCCCATCGGGTTGATCACGTAGGTGCGGGCGCTGGCGGCGTCGCCGTCCAGCTCGACCGTGCTGTTGCTGATGTAGTGGACGGTCACCGGAAACACCGAGAGCGCCTTCTCGAGCCACTCGCGGACGACCGGGTATTCGCCCTCGATGCCGCCGGTCTGGGTGTAGTCGAGCTTTGCGTCCGGCACGAAGCAGGTGTCGAGGAGACCCCAGTCCTTGGTGTCGATCGCCACGGTGTAGCGCGTGAGCAGGTCGCCGATCTCGATGCGGTCCGAGATCTCCTGGATCGAGAGAGCCATGGGTGTCTCCTACTTCTTCACGATCACGGACGAGCCGTGACCGAAGAGTCCCTGGTTCACGGTGACGCCCAGGCGAGCGCCTTCCACCTGTCGGTCCCCGGCCTGTCCGCGCAGGTGCCAGGTGAGCTCGCACACCTGGGCGATGGCCTGTGCGGGGATCGCCTCGCCGAAGCAGGCGAGACCGCCGCTCGGGTTGACCGGGATGCGGCCGCCGATCTGGGTCTCGCCTTCGCGCAGCAGCTTCTCCGCCTCGCCCGCCTTGCAAAGCCCGATGTTCTCGTACCAGTCGAGCTCGAGGGCGGTCGAGAGGTCGTAGACCTCGACCAGGTCGAGATCCTCGGGGCCGACGCCCGCCTCCTCGTACGCCGCCTTCGTGATCGAATCGCGGAAGGGCGTGTCGGGCACCCGGACGTTCGCCGCGGAGTCGGTGGCGAAGTTCGGCATCTCGATCACCGTGTTCGGGTACTGGGGCGTGATCGTCGAGACGGCGGGGATGGTGACGAACTCGCTCGCGTGGCGGCGCGCGTACTCGACGCTCGTCAGGATCAGCGCGGCGCCTCCGTCGCTGGTGGCGCAGATGTCGAGCAGGCGCAGCGGATCGGACACGACCGCCGAGCCCATCACGTCCTCGACGCTCACCGCCTTGCGGTAGCGGGCGTTCGGGTTGTTGAGCCCGTGGCGCGCGTTCTTCACCTTCACCTTGGCGAAGTCCTCGACGGTGGCGCCGTAGAGCTCCATGCGGCGGCGGGCGTAGAGGCCGAAGTAGACCGGGTTGGTGGCGCCCAGTAGCCGGAAGCGCAGCCAGTCTGGGTCCTCGCTGCGCTGCCCGCCGCTCGGGGCGAAGAAACCCTTCGGCGTGGTGTCGGCCCCGATCACCAGCGCCACGTCGCAGAGCCCGGCCAGGATCTGGGCGCGGGCCGAGGCGATCGCCTGGGCGCCGGTGGCGCAGGCGCCGTAGGAGCTCGCGACCCGGGCGCCGGTGAAGCCAGGGCCTGGGCGAAGGTCGCGCCGGCGACGTGGCCCGGATAGCCGTTGCGGATGGTGTCGCCGCCGGCCACGAACTCGACGTCCTGCCAGCGGATACCGGCATCGGCAAGCGCGTCCTGGGCCGCCTTCATCCCGTACTCGACGAAGTTCCGACCCCACTTGCCCCAGGGGTGCATGCCGACCCCGAGCACCGCGACCTCGTTTGCCATCGAACCCTGCTCCTTCGCTCACCCTTGCTCGGCGATCGGCGATCGCTCCGCCCGGGGGCCGGCGGGCCAGGGTATCACGTCGCCCTCCGGTCGCCGCCCGAGGGGCGAGGCCGCGGGTATACTCGTGCGCCCAATCAGGGGGAGATGCCGTGAAGGTTCCGCTCACGATCCGCGACCACCTGGCCCGTGCGCTCCACGTCTATCCGGACCGCACCGCCTTCGTCGACGAGCCCGACCAGCCCGCGCCGAGCCTGGGCGAGACGAGCTTCCAGAGACTGGGAGAGATCTCGACGGCCATGGGCGCCGGCCTCGATCGGCTGGGGCTGCCGATGGGCGCGCGCGTCGCGATGGTCTCGCACAACGCGTCGCGGCTGCTCACCTGCTTCTGGGGCGTGAGCGGCAACGGACGGATCTTCGTGCCGGTGAACTTCCGCCTCTCGCGGGACGAGGTCGCCTACATCGTCGAGCACTGTGGCGCCGACGTGCTGCTGATCGACCCGGAGCTCGAGGAGAGCCTGGGTGACATCCCGTGTCGGCACCGATTCGTCCTCGGCGAGGAATCGGACGCGGCCCTCCACGACTTCGACGGCACGCCAGCGCCCTGGGACCCCGACGAGGACGCGACGGCCGTCATCAACTACACGTCGGGCACCACCGCCCGGCCCAAGGGCGTCCAACAGACCCACCGGAGCCTCTGGCTGAACGCCGCCATGTTCGGCTGGCAGACGGGCGTGTGCGATCGCGACGTCTATCTCCACACCCTCCCGCAATTCCACTGCAACGGCTGGGGCATGCCCTACGCCCTGGTCGGCATGGGCGCCCGGCAGGTCGTGCTGCGCAAGGTCGACGGCCCGGAGATCCTGCGACGCGTCGAGGCCCACGGCGTGAGCCTGCTCTGCGGCGCACCGGCCGTGGTGGCGGCGATTCTCGAGGCGGCCGCGGAGTGGGACGGGCCGATCCCCGGCTCGGGCCGCACGCGCATGGTCGTCGCAGGCGCGCCGCCGCCGACGCGTCTGATCGAGCGGGTGGAGACCGAGCTCGGTTGGGAGTTCATCCAGATCTACGGCCTCACCGAGACGGCGCCGCTGCTCACCATGAGCCGCAAGCGCGAGGAGTGGGACGCGCTCTCCCCGGCAGACCGCGCCGCGAAGCTCGGGCGGGCCGGCGCGCCGGCACTCGGCGTCGCGGTCCGCGTGAGCGACCAGGGCGAGATCCTGGCCCGCAGCAACCACGTGCTCGAGGGCTACTGGGAGCAGCCCGAGGCCACCGCCGACGCGATCGTGGACGGCTGGTTCCACACCGGAGACGGCGGCTACCTCGACGACGACGGCTACGTGGCCATCAGCGACCGCAAGAAGGACGTGATCATCTCGGGCGGCGAGAACGTCTCCTCGATCGAGGTCGAGGACGCCCTCTTCTCCCACGAGGCCGTGGCCGAGGTCGCCGTGATCGGCGTGCCCCACGAGAAGTGGGGCGAGACGGTGAAGGCCCTGGTGGTGCTCGCCGAGGGAGCGGAGGCGACCGAGAAGGACCTCATCGATCACTGCCGCGAGCGCATGGCGCACTACAAGTGCCCGACCTCCGTCGAGTTCCGCGAGGAGCTCTCGCGCACCGCCACCGGGAAGCTCCAGAAGTACAAGCTGCGCGCGCCCTACTGGGAAGGCATGGAGAAGGGCGTCAACTAGCGGGGAGGCGAAGCGGGGCGGCTAGATCGAGCGACCGCGCCCTTCCCAGTACGGCGCCTTCAGCTGACGGACCTGCAGCTTGCCGGCCGGCGTCCGAGGCAGGCTCGCGTGGAAGTCGACGGATCGCGGCACCTTGTAGCCGGCGAGGTGCTCCCGGGCGAAGCGCCGCAGATCCTCCGCGAGCTCTGGGCCGGCCGTGTGGCCGGGCAGCAGCTCGACCGCTGCCTTGACCTGCTCGCCCCACTCGTCGTCGGGAATCCCGAAGACGCCGACGTCGGCCACCGCGGGGTGCTCCTGGAGCACCTGCTCGATCTCCACCGGATAGATGTTCACCCCGCCCGAGATGATCATGTGCGAGCGGCGATCGGAGAGGTAGACGTAGCCGTCCTCGTCGACGCAGCCGATGTCGCCGAGTGTGTGGGTGTGCGGATCCAGGAACGCCTTCGCCGTCTTCTCGGGATCTCCGTGGTAGCTGAAGAAGTCGGGCACCGAGGCATGGCGCGCGAACAGGTCGCCCTCGGCCCCGGCCGGGAGCCGCGTCTTCTGCTCGTCCACCGCGAAGACCTCGTAGTGCGAGACGACCCGCCCCACGCTGCCGGGCCGCTCGAGCCACTGCGCCGAGTCGATGAAGGTCGTGACGCCGCCCTCGGTCCCGCCCCAGTACTCGTAGAGGATCGGGCCCCACCAATCGATCATGCGCTGCTTCGCTTTGCGCGAGATGGGCGCGGCCCCGTGCAGCACGGTGTGGAGCGCCGGCGCCTCGAAGGCGGCGCGCTCCTCGGCCGGGAGCCGCTCCAGCAGCCGCACGAACATGGTGGGCACGAGGTGCGTGTGGTGGACCTCGCGCTCGGCGAGGATCCGCAGGCATTCGCGCTCGTCGAAGCGGGGCATCACGATCACCGGTGCGCCGCAAGCGAGGTCGTACACCGCGAACATGAGCGGCGCGGCGTGATGCAGCGGCCCCGTCACGAGGTGCGGGCCCGAGCCGTCGCAGGCGATGGAGCGCGCGTAGGCGCGCTGGCCCTCGAGCGCCTTTCCGAGGCTCGCAGGGCGCGCGCGCTTCACGCCCTTGGGGCGGCCCGTGGTGCCGCTGGTGTAGATCATGTTGCCGCCCGCCGGCCCGTCGAGGGGCATGGGCTCGTCCGAGGCGGAGGCCAGCGCCGCCTCGAGCTCGTCTCCGACCACGAGCACGTTCTCGCAGCCGGCGGCTCGAGCGGCGGGCGCGTGGGCCTCGTCGACGAAGACGGCCTTGGCACCCGAGTCGGAGAGGACATAGGCCACCTCCTCGTCGCGCAGGTGGTGGTTCACCGGCGTCATCCACACGCCGGCGTGGATTGCGCCGAGGATGCCCTCGACGCCCTCGGCGCGGTTGTCCATCAGGAGCGCCGCGTGGTCGTCCGGGCCGAGGCGAAGCCCCTCGCGGATCATCCGCGCCCAGCGGTTCGTGCGATCCGCGAGCTCCTGGAAGCTCCGCCGGCGGGTCCCGTCGTCGAGCGCCAGGGCCCCCGGGTCGGCGCCTTCGAAGGGAAGTGCGCTCAAGCCCGGGCCCCGCCCCCGGCCCCGCCCCCGGGCAGGCGCGCCTCGCACAAGGCCGCGCGGCGCACCTTGCCGGCGTCGTCGCGGAGCGGTGCGTCCACCCACTCGAAGCTGCGCGGGATCTTGTAGCGCACGAGCTGGCCCTCGAGATGCGCGCGCAGGGTCGCCTCGTCGCAGCCGTCGGGTGCGTCGACCAGCGCGTGGATGCGCTGGCCCAGGTCTTCGTCGGGTAGGCCGATCACCGCACTCGAGCGCACGGCGGGATGGGAGTCGATCGCCGCCTCCACCTCGGCGGGGTACACGTTGGCGCCGCCGGTCACGATCATGTCGCTCTTGCGATCGGCCAGGTAGAGGTAGCCGTCCGCGTCGAAGGAGCCCATGTCGCCCACCGACTGCCAGCCGCCGAAGGCCTCGTTGGCCTCCGCCCCGACGTAGGCGTAGGTGCTGCCGGCGCCGGTGGCGGGCAGCATGAACAGCTCGCCGATCTCACCGGGATCGCAGCGGCTGCCGTCGGGCCGCCTCGCCTCGATGGCGCGGCCGGGCGGCGGCTTGCCGACGGACCCCGGGTGCTCGAGCCACTCGGTGCCCGAGATGATCGTGCCGGCGATGCGCTCGGTCCCGCCGTAGGCCTCGTAGATGCGCTCGGGGCCGAGCCAATCGATCCAGGCGCGCTTGAGCCAGGCAGGGCTCGGCGCGCCCGTGCACATCACCCGACGGAGGGAGTCGAGCTTCGCCCGCGAGCGGATCTCGTCGGGGAGCTTCCAGATGCGCTGCATCATGGTGGGAACGAAGAGCACCCACTCGATCTCGTGCTCGTCGATGAGCTGCAGGGCCTCCTCCGCATCGAAGCGCGTCATCAGCGTCGCGGTGCCGCCGCTGAGGAGACACTGCCAGCAGGTGATGAAGGGCCCCGCGTGGTAGAGCGGCCCGGCCACGAGGATGCTCCCGTCCACACGCATGCCGTTCTCGGCCACCGTCGGGTCGACCTCGGCGGGCTGGGTATCGAGGATCAGCTTGGGCCGCCCGGTGCTGCCGCCCGAGGTCATGGCGCGAACGCGCTCGGGCACGACGTCGGGCAGCGGAGCCGCGTCGCCATGGGTCTCCGGCTCGAAGCCCTCCGGGACCGATGCGACGTCGGGATACGACTCGGGCGCGCCGACCAGCAGCGCCGGCCGCGCCAGCTCGACGATCGCGCGCCGCTCGGCCTCGGGCAGGCGCGAGGAGATCGGGTTCGGCGTCGCGCCGAGCTTCCACGCCGCGAGGGTGGCCGCCACGAACTCGGCCCCGTTGGGCAGGGCGATCGTCACCAGGCTCCCCGGCCCGACGCCGCGCTCGGCGTAGGCGCGGGCCAGCCGGTGGCTCCAGGCGTCGAGCTCGGCGCGGGTCACGACGCGCCCTTCGTGGCGCAGGGCGGGGCGCTCGGGCTGTTGCTCGGCGAGCCAGGCCATGGCCCGGCCGTACGAGAGCTTCGGCATCTGGCTCCGGTTCTTGGCTCCGGTACTCGGCTCCGGCTTGGAGCTTCGGCTTGGAGCTTCCGTTCGGGCTCGCGGGATTACGAGACGGAGCGTATCGTATCTGCATCGAGGCTCCTGTCAATTGCATCGGGGCTCTCGGGGGGCAGGCTTTCGGGATGGACGCCGCCGCCCCCGACCCTCGCGAGATCGCAGCCGCCTGGTCCGATCCAAAGGCTTGGCCCGACGCGGAGTCGGTCGAGACGATCCAGACCCACCTCTCCCAGGTGTTCCTGGTGGACGACCGCGTCTACAAGCTGCGCAAGGACGTCGACCTCGGCTTCGTCGACTTCGGGAGCCGCGAGCGGCGCAACGCCGACTGCCTGCGCGAGCTGCGCCTGAACCGGCGGCTCGCCTCGCCCGTCTACCTGGGCATCGCCCCGGTGCTGCGAACCGCGAACGGCATCCGGCTCGGGCCCGTCGCCGAGGAGCTCGCGGACGGCTGCGAGCACGTGGTGGTGATGCGCCGGCTCGAGGCCGGCCGCGACGCGCGCTCGCTGCTGCGGCGCCAGGCCCTCGACGTCGAGTCCCTCGAGGCCGTGGCCGAGCGGCTGGCGGAGTTCCACGCGAGCCACCGCGCGGAGCCGGGCCCGGCGCCTGCCTGGCGCGAGCACGTGTACGCCCCCATGCGCGCGAACTTCGAGGCGCTGCGCGCGAACCGACCCGAAGGACTCGACGCCGAGCGCCTCGAGGCGCTGGCCAAGCGCTTCGATCGGGCGATGGCCGCGGCCGCTCAGGACCTCGACGCGCGGCATGCGGAGGGCCTCGTGGTCGACGGCCACGGCGACCTCCACCTGGAGCACGTCTGGCTGCTCCCCGAGGAGCCGCCGCTGTTGATCGACTGCGTCGAGTTCTCCGACGAGCTGCGGCGTCTCGACCCGGCGTCGGAGGTCGCCTTCCTCGCGATGGACCTCCGCTTCGAGGGCCGTCCGGATCTCGCCGAGGCGTTCCTCGCGGCCTACGCGCGCGCCACCGACGACTACGGGCTCTTCCGCGTCGTCGATCTGTACCAGGCCTATCGCGCGATGGTGCGCGCCAAGGTGGCTGCCCTCGCCGCCGCCCAGTCGTCCGTTCCGGAGGAGCAACGCCGAGAGGAGCGCGCGCGGGTGCTGAGACGGATCGAGCTCACCGAATCGCTGCTGGCGGAGCGCGAGGTCGGGTCCGTGGTCGTGCTGTGCGGCACCGTCGGCAGCGGCAAGACCCGTGTGGGGCGCAACCTCGCGCGCCAGGGAGCCGGCGTCCCGATCGTGGCCGATCGCGTGCGCAAGCACGAGGCCGGACTGTCGCTCACCGACCGCAGCGGCGTCGTCCCGGGCGACGACCCCGAAGCGCGGGGCGTCGACGCCGGGCTCTACACGCCCGAGCGACGCGCCCGGGTGTATGCCGGCCTGCTCGAACGCGCCCTTGCCGTGACGTCGAGCGGCCGCACCGCGGTGCTCGATGCCGGCTACGCGAGGCGCGCGAACCGCGACGCCGTGCGCGACTGGGCGCGAGACCATGGGAGCCGGGCCCTGCTGGTCGAGGTCCGCTGCGACCCGGCGCTCGCGCGGCGCCGGCTCGAGCGCCGGATCCAGAAGGGCGTGAGCGCCTCGGATGCCGGGCCGGAGCTGCTCGAGACGAGCCTCGCCCGGTACGAGCCGCCGACCGAGTGGCCCCCGGGGGATCAAGTCGCCGTGGACTCGCCCGAAGTCGGCGAATGCAGGGTGGAATCCGTGCTCGAGGCGCTCGGTCGCAGGGCCTGAGCCCGGGTCGCGGGCTCGCGACGCACGCTGGCGAAATACGATACGGACCGTATCATAATGGCCCCCGCGCGACGCTTCCGCTTCCCGCGCGCCCCCTTGCCCCGGAGGCCTCGTCCGCCCCATGCCCGACAAGCGCACCACGGCCCAAGCGGCGGTGGCCGAGATCCAGGACGGGATGACCGTCGGCATCGGAGGCTGGGGCTCCCGGCGAAAGCCCATGGCCCTGGTCCGCGAGCTGCTGCGCTCGCCGGTGAAGGATCTGACCGTGGTGACCTACGGCGGGCCCGACGCCGGGCTCCTGTGCCGGGCGGGCAAGGTCAAGCGGCTGATCTACGGGTTCGTGTCCCTCGACTCGATCCCGCTCGAGCCGCACTTCCGCGCCGCGCGGCAGGCCGGCGGCTTCCTCGCCTCGGAGCTCGACGAGGGCATGCTGCAGTGGGGGCTCTACGCGGCCGCGCTCCGGCTCCCCTTCCTGCCGACGCGAGCCGGGCTCGGAAGCGACGTGCTGCGGATCAACCCCGAGCTGCGCACCGTGCAGTCGCCCTACGAGGACGGCGAAGAGCTCGTCGCCATGCCCGCGATCGAGCTCGACGTCGCCCTGATCCACATGAACCGCGCCGATGCGCGGGGCAACGGGCAGTTCCTGGGGCCCGACCTCTACTTCGACGATCTCTACTGCATGGCGGCGAAGCGCCGCTTCATGTCCTGCGAGCGCATCGTCGAGACCGCGGACCTGGCCCGCGAAGGCGGCGCCCACTCGCTGCGCATCCGACGCGACATGGTCGACGGCGTGATCGAGACCCCGAACGGCGCCCACTTCACCGAGTGCCCGCCGGACTACGGGCGCGACGAGAAGTTCCAGCGCGCCTACGCGCAGACGGCCAAGGATCCCGAGGCCTGGGACGCCTTCGAGCAGCAGTTCCTCACCGTCGACGAGGAGGAGTATCAGGCGCGGGTGAAGGAGCAGCCCTATGGGTGAGACCCCCGCCAGCCGTGCCGAGGTCTGCGCCGCGGCCGTGGCCGACGCCTTCCGCGGCGACGGCGAGCGCCTGGCCAGCTGCTTCGGCGCCATTCCCGCCATCGGTGCCAAGCTCGCCAAGCTCACCTTCGAGCCCGACCTGATGATGACCGACGGCATCGCCTACCTGCGCGACGACGTGGCGCCGGTGAGCGGAGAGCCCCAGGGTGAGGCCGTGGTCGAGAGCTGGCTCCCCTTCCGCAGCGTCTTCGACCTGCTCTGGAACGGGCGTCGCCACGTGGTGATGACCGCGAGCCAGATCGATCGCTACGGCAACCACAACTTCGCCTGCATCGGGCCTCACGAGAAGCCGAAGGCCCAGCTGCTCGGCATGCGCGGCGCCCCGGGCAACACGATCTCCCACACCACGAGCTACTGGGTGCCCAACCACTCCGCCAAGGTCTTCGTCGAGGCGGTGGACGTGGTGTCCGGCGTCGGATACGACCGGGCCCGCGAGCTCGGCGCGGCGTCCTCGCGCTTCCACGAGATCCGCCGGGTGATCTCGAACCTCGGCGTCTTCGACTTCGGGACGGACGACCGGCGCATGCGCCTCGCCTCGGCGCATCCCGGGACGAGCGTCGACGAGATCGTCGAGCAGACCGGCTTCGAGCTGGTGATCCCGAGCGACGTGCCCGAGACCCGCACGCCCACTGGCGAGGAGCTCGAGCTGATCCGCGAGCGCCTCGACCCGGGCGCGGCGCGCGACCGGGAAGTCCCGCACTAGCATGGCCCCCCTGCTCCACACCCCGCTCTGCGACCTGCTGGGAGCGCCGCTCCCGGTGGTGCAGACGGGCATGGGCTGGGTGGCCACGCCGGAGCTGGTGGCGGCGGTCTCGGAGGCCGGCGCCTTCGGCTTCCTCGCGGCTGCGACGATCCCGCCCGAAGAGGTCGAGGACGCCATCGTCGCGATCCAGGCGAAGACGCAGCGCCCCTTCGGCGTGAACTTCCTGATGGACGCGCCCGGCGCCGACGTCATCATCGACGCGATCCTGCGCCGCGGCGTGCGCGCCGCCGGCTACAACCGCGCGCCCAACGCCGAGCTGATCGCGAGGCTCAAGGAGGGCGGCGTGGTCTGCATGCCCACCTGCGGCGCCGTGAAGCACGCGGTCAAGGCCGAGAAGCTCGGCGCCGACGCCATCGTCGTGCAGGGCGGCGAGGGGGGCGGCCACACGGGCTCGGTGCCGACCTCGCTCCTCGTCTCCCAGTGCGTCGACGCGGTGAGCGTGCCGATCGTGGCGGCCGGCGGCTTCCGCGACGGGCGCGGGCTCGTGGCGGCCCTCTCCTTCGGCGCGGCCGGCGTCGCCATGGGCACGCGCTTCCTGCTGACGAAGGAGAGCCCCGTTCCCCAGGTCACGACCGACCGCTACCTGCAGGCCGGCGTCGAGGACGTGCGCGTCACCACCGAGATCGACGGGCTGCCCCAGCGCGTGGTGGTGAACGAGCTGGTGCACGAGCTCGAGAGCAAGGGGCCGCTCGGACGGCTGCTCTTCGCCGTGCGCAACGGCCTGGCCTTCCGCAAGGCGACCGGCGCGAGCCTGCCGGAGCTGCTGCGCTCGGCGCTCGCGATGCAGAAGAACGAGCGGCTCACCCGCTCCCAGGTGCTGATGGCCGCCAACGCGCCGATGCTGGCCAAGACGGCCATGACCGACGGCGACCCCGTGGCGGGCTACCTGCCGAGCGGCAGCGTGGCGGGCGTGATCGACGACCGACCGAGCTGTGCGGAGCTCGTGGCGAGCATCCGTGACGAGGCCGAGCGCACCCTGAAGGAGCTCTCCCAGCTCCTGCCCCAGGCCTGAGGAGACCCATGGCGATTCGCACCGAAGAGTCCGACGGCGTCGTCGAGGTCGTCATCGACAATCCCCCGGTCAACGCCCTCGACAGCGCCGGCTGGTTCACCTTCGCGGAGACGATCCGGCGCGAGGGCGGGCGCTCGGACGTGCACTGTCTCGTGGTGCGCGCCGAGGGTCGCGGCTTCCAGGCAGGCGTCGACATCAAGGAGCTCCAGGCCGACGGGACGAAGATCGTGGACGTGAACCGCGGCTGCTACGAGAGCTTCGCTGCCGTCTACGACTGCCCGATCCCCGTGATCTCCGCCGTCCACGGCTACTGCATCGGCGGCGGCATCGGCATCGCCGGCTCCTCGGACTTCGTGGTCGCCTCCGAGGACGCGACCTTCGCCCTCACCGAGATCGATCGCGGCGCTCTCGGTGCGGCGACCCATCTGATGCGCATGTTCGGCGTGCAGAAGACCCGGCGCATGCTCTATACCGCCGAGGCGATCGACGCGGCCGAGGCCCTGCGCATCGGCGGCGTGGAATCGGTGGTGCCGCGCGAGAAGCTTCGCGACGAGGTGCTGACCCTTGCACGCACCATCGCGAGCAAGAGCCCGAAGGCGCTGCGCCTGGCCAAGTGGTCGCTCAACGGCATCGAGCTGCTCGACCCGAAGGAGAGCTACCGCTACGAGCAGGGCTTCACCCTCGAGCTCTACACCTCGCCCGACTCCCAGGAAGCCCGCGACGCCTTCGTCGAGAAGCGGCAGGCCGAGTTCGGCGAGAAGTTCGAGGACGAGGGCTGATGGATCTGCGATACACCGCGGAGCAGGACGCCTTTCGCGCCGAGGCACGCGCCTGGCTCGAGGCCAACGTGCCGAAGGAGCCTCTCCCTTCGTTCGACACGAAGGAGGGCTTCGAGGCCCACCGGGCCTTCGAGAAGGAGCTCCACGCCGGGGGGTGGGCGATGGTGCCCTGGCCCGTCGCGTACGGCGGCCGCGGCGCGAACCTGCTCGAGTGGCTGATCTTCGAGGAGGAGTACTACCGCGCCGGGGCCCCGGGACGCGTCAACCAGAACGGGATCTTCCTGCTCGGGCCGACGATCATGGAGTTCGGCACCGACGAGCAGAAGGCGCGCTTCCTGCCGAAGATGGCCGCCTCCGAGGAGGTCTGGGCCCAGGGCTGGTCGGAGCCCAACGCCGGCAGCGACATGGCCAACATCCAGGCCACCGCCGTGCGAGTCCGCGATGGCGATGGCGACCACTACGTGATCAACGGCCAGAAGACCTGGGCCTCGCGCGGCGCCTACGCCCACTGGCTCTTCGGGATGTTCCGCACCGACCCGGAGAGCGAGCGTCACCGCGGCCTCTCCTTCATCCTGGTCCCCCTCGACGCGCCGGGCATCACCGTGCGCCCGATCGAGAAGCTGAACGGCAAGGCCGCCTTCGCCGAGGTCTTCTTCGACGACGCGCGCGTCCCGGCCGAGCACCTGCTCGGCTGTGAGGGCAAGGGCTGGAACGTCGCCATGGCGACGGCGGGCTTCGAGCGCGGCCTCATGCTGCGCAGCCCGGCGCGCTTCCAGCGCACCGCGGCGCGACTGGTCGAGCTCTACCGCCGCAACGAGGCCGAGTGCGCCCCGGGCCTGCGCGAGCGCGTGGCCGACTGCTGGATGCGCGCGGAGGCCTACACACTCGAGACGTACCGGACGGTGTCGCGGCTCCTGGCCGGCGGGAAGATCGGAGCCGAGGCCTCGCTGAACAAGATCTTCTGGTCGGAGCTCGACATGGAGATGCACGAGCTGGCCCTCGAGATCCTGGGCGTCCGCGGCGAGCTGCTGCCCAGGGCCCCCTCGGCGACCGGGGTCGAGGACTGGCTCGACGGCTACATCTTCGCGCTCTCCGGCCCCATCTATGCCGGCACCAACGAGATCCAGCGCAACGTGATCGCCGAGCGCCTGCTCGGGATGCCGAGGTAGCCGTGGACTTCACCTTCGACGAGGACGCGCTCCTCTTCCAGCAGACCGTCCGCGACTTCCTCGGCAACGAGTGCACGCCGGAGCACGTGCGCGCCCGTTGGGACGTGGGCGCCGCCCACGACCCCGCGCTCTGGAATCGGCTCGCCGAGCTCGGGATCCCGGGCCTGCTCGTGCCCGAGGCCCACGGCGGGCTCGGCCTCGACGAGCGCACCTCGGTGCTGCTCTTCGAGGAGTTCGGGCGTGCTGCGCTGCCCGAGCCCGTGATCGCGACCGTCGCGGCCGGCGCTCCCGCGCTGCGCGAGATCGGCGGGGCCCTGGCCGACGAGTGGCTCCCGAAGCTCGCGGCCGGCGAGGCGATCGTCGCGGTCGGACACGAGGCGAGCCCCTTCGTGAGCGATGCCGACGTGGCCGATCTGCTGCTGCTGCCCGTCGACGACGCGATCCACGCCGTCCGCCCGGCCGACTGCGAGCTCGTGTTCGAGCCCTCGAACGATCCCTCGCGGCGCCTGTTCAGCGTCGGGTTCGATCCGGGCGCCACTCCCCGGGCAGCCGTCGCCGAGGGCGCCCGGGCCGTCGCCGGCGACCTGCTCGTCCGCGGCAGCCTCGCCGCCGCCGCGGAGCTGCTCGGCGCCACCGATCGCATGATCGAGCTGAGCGCCGAGTACACCGGACAGCGCCATCAGTTCGGCAAGCCGATCGGCTCCTTCCAGGCGGTGAAGCACCAGCTCGCCGACTGCAAGGTGAAGCTCGAGTACGCGCGCCCGGTGGTGCATCGCGCCGCCCATTCGGTGGCGACCGCTCATCCCGATCGGGCGCTCCACGTGTCCATGGCCAAGGTGGCCGCCGGAGACGCCGCGACCTTCACCGCAAGGCGGGCCCTCCAGGTCCATGGCGCCATCGGCTACACGTGGGAGCAGGACCTGCATCTGTGGATGCGGCGCGCCTGGTCGCTGGAGCAGGCCTACGGCAAGAGTGCCCGCCACCGGCAGAACGTCGAATCCTGGATCCTCGCGGAGGACGCCCGGCTCGGACCGGGCGCGACCTTTCGCGCGGCTTGACCCTTCACTCGATCACCAGCGAGGAACTCCATGGCCGAGGCCTATCTCATCGACGCGGTTCGCACTCCCGTAGGCAAGCGGGGTGGCGGCCTTTCCACCGTGCATTCCGCCGATCTCGGCGCCCACGTGATCAAGGGGCTGATGGATCGCACCGGCGTCGACCCGGGCGCCGTGGAGGACGTGATCTTCGGCTGCTGCGACACCATCGGCCCCCAGGCCGGAGACATCGCACGCACCTGCTGGCTCGCGGCCGGCCTGCCCCAGCACGTGCCCGGCGTGACCATCGACCGCCAGTGCGGCTCGTCCCAGCAGTCCGTCCACTTCGCGGCCCAGGCCGTGATGAGCGGCACCAGCGACCTGATCGTCGCCGGCGGCGTGCAGAACATGAGCGCGATCCCGATCTCCTCGGCCATGACCCTGGCCGAGCCCCTCGGCTTCGAGACCCCGTTCAAGGGCTCGAAGGGCTGGGAGGACCGCTACGGCGATCAGGAGGTGTCGCAGTTCCGCGGCGCCGAGATGATCGCCGAGAAGTGGGACATCAGCCGCGAGGACATGGAGCGCTTCGCCCTCGAGAGCCACGAGCGCGCGCTGCGCGCCATCGACGAGGGCCGCTTCGAGAACGAGATCATCCCCTTCGGCGACGTCACCAGCGACGAGGGGCCGCGCCGCGGCACGAGCCTCGAGAAGATGGCGAACCTGAAGCCGCTGGAAGAGGGCGGGCGCCTCACGGCCGCCGTCGCGAGCCAGATCTCGGACGGCGCCACCGCCATGCTGGTGGCCTCGGAGCGCGCCGTGAAGGAGCACGGGCTCTCGCCGCGCGCGCGCGTGCATCACATCTCGGTGCGCGCCGACGACCCGATCTACATGTTGACCGCGCCGATCCCGGCGACCCACTACGCCCTCGAGAAGGCCGGCATGAAGCAGGGGGACATCGACCTCGTCGAGATCAACGAGGCCTTCGCCTGCGTGCCCCTGGCCTGGCAGAAGGAGACCGGTTGGGACCTCGAGAAGGTGAACGTGAACGGCGGCGCCATCGCTCTCGGCCACCCGATCGGGGCGACCGGAACGCGGCTCATGGCGACGCTGCTGAACGAGCTCGAGCGCACCGGCGGCCGCTACGGCCTGCAGACCATGTGCGAGGGCGGCGGCCAGGCCAACGTCACCATCATCGAGCGGCTTTAGCGATGGCGGGGATCTGCGACGGCCGCGTGGTGATCGTGACCGGAGCCGCCCGCGGCCTGGGACGCGCTCACGCCCTCGAGTTCGCCCGAGAGGGCGCCAAGGTCGTGGTGAACGACATCGGCGTGGCCCTCGACGGAAGCGGCGGAAGCGCTGGACCGGCCGAGGAGGTCGCCACCGAGATCCGCGACGCCGGGGGCGAGGCGATCACCAATGGCGCCGACGTGGCCGACTTCCGCCAGACGGCCGACCTCGTGAAGCAGACCCTCGAGACCTTCGGGCGCCTCGACGTGGTGGTGAACAACGCCGGGTTCGTGCGCGACCGCATGTTCGTCTCGTGCAGCGAGGAGGAGTGGGACGCCATCCAGCGCGTGCACCTGAAGGGCCACTTCTGTCTCGCGCGCCACGCGGCCGAGCACTGGCGCAACCAGTCGAAGGCCGGCGAGGCGGTCGACGCCCGCATCATCAACACGAGCTCCGGTGCCGGCCTGCGCGGGAGCATCGGGCAGAGCGCCTACTCGGCCGCCAAGGCCGGCATCGCGACGCTCACCCTGGTGCAGGCCGCCGAGATGGGCCGCTACGGCGTCACTTCGAACGCCATCGCGCCCTCGGCGCGCACGCGCATGACCGAGGAGTTCTTCGCCGAGACCATGGCCAAGCCCGAGGAGGGCTTCGACGTGATGGATCCGGCGAACGTCTCGCCCCTGGTCGTGTGGCTGGGGAGCCCGCAATCGAAGGACGTGACGGGCCAGTGCTTCGAGCTTTCGGGCGGCGAGATCTGCGTGAACGACGGCTGGCGCATGGGCCCGAAGATCGACAAGGGCGAACGTTGGGCGCCCGACGAGGTGGGCGCCGCCGTCCACGAGCTGCTCGGCAAGGCCGTCCCCAACGAGAAGGTGCACGGAACCTGATCCCATGGACTTCTCCTTCACCGAGGAGCAGCAGGCCCTGCGCGAGATGGCCCGGAGCTTCCTGCAGGAGCACTCGGGCTCGGAGCAGGTCCGCGCCGCGATGACGAGCCCCACGGGCTTCGACGAGTCGGTGTGGAAGCGCATCGGGAGCGAGCTCGGCTGGTGCGCCGTCGACGTCCCCGAAGCCTACGGCGGCCTCGGGCTCGGGAGCGTCGAGCTGATCGCCCTGCTCGAGCTGTGCGGTGAGGCGCTCCTGTGCGCGCCCTTCCTGTCGACCGTGGCGCTCGGAGGCACGGCCCTGCGCGTCGCCGGGAGCGAGGCCCAGAAGCAGGCGCACCTGCCGGCCCTGGCCGAGGGGGCGTGCCGGATCGCGCTGGCCGCGCCCGAGCCGGGCGAAGCGCCGACGGTCACGTTCCGTCGCGAAGGCGCGGGCTTCGCCCTCGCCGGCGAGTGCCGACACGTGATCGACGGCGTCGGCGCCGACCTGCTGGTCACAGCAGCGCGCGAGGAGGGTGCCAACGACGACGCCATCGGCCTCTTCCTGGTGCCGGGCGAGACGGAGGGCGTCGCGCGCGAGGCACTTCCGACCATGGACACGACCCGGCGCCGCGCGGTACTCCGCTTCGACGGCGTCCGGCTGGGCGAGGACGCGAGCCTCGGCGTCGCTGGCGAGGCGGCTCCCTCGCTCGCCCGCATCCAGGACCTGGGCGCGATCGCCGTGGCCGCCGAGTGCGTCGGCATCGGCCAGCGCTGCCTCGATCTCGCCGTGGCCTACGCCAAGGAGCGCGTGCAGTTCGGCCACACCATCGGGAGCTTCCAGTCGATCAAGCACAAGTGCGCCGACGTGATGGTCGCGGTCGAGTCGGCGCGCTCCGCGCTCTACTATGCCGCGTGCGTGGCGGCCGAAGAAGGAGCGGCGCTTCCCAAGGCCGCGTCGCTGGCGAAGGCCAAGGCCTCCGAGGCCGCCTTCCGGGCGGCGGGCGAGTCTCTGCAGATCCACGGCGGCGTGGGCTTCACCTGGGAGTACGACGTCCACCTCTATCTGAAGCGGGCCCGGGCCAACGAGTCGCTCCTCGGGAGCCCGGACTGGCATCGCGAGCGCGTGGCGGCGCTCTTGATCGACGGCGGCGCGTCTTGAGCGAGGGCCTCGACTTCCGCGGCCAAGCGGTGATCGTGACCGGCGGCGCCAAGGGCGTCGGGCGCGGCATCAGCGAGCGCTTCCTCGAGGCGGGCGCGGAGGTCGTCGTGTGCGGACGCGGCGAGCCGCCGAGCCTGCCCGCGTCGGGCGAGCGCGAGGCCTCCTTCGTCGCGGCGGACGTCCGCGATCCCGAGCAGATCGCGGCGGTGGTCGAGGCCTGCCGACAGCGCCACGGCCGCCTCGACGTGCTGGTCAACAACGCCGGTGGCTCCCCCGCCGCCGAGGCCGCCACCGCCTCGCCGCGCTTCCACGAGAAGATCGTCCAGCTCAACCTGATGGCGCCCTTCCACTTCGCCCAGCAGGCCAACGCCGTGATGCAGGCCCAGGCCGAGGGCGGATCGATCGTGAACATCGGGAGCGTGAGCGCGACCCGGCCTTCGCCAGGCACCGCGGCCTACGGGGCCGCCAAGGCCGGCCTGCTCTCGCTGACCCAGAGCCTCGCCGTCGAGTGGGCGCCGAAGGTCCGCGTGAACGCCATCACCGCCGGCATGATCCGCACCGAGCAGGTGGAGATGCACTACGGCGACGCCGACAGTCAGGCCCGCGTGGCCGGCACGGTCCCGCTCGGCCGCCTGGGCACCCCCCGCGACGTGGCCGACGCCTGCCTCTTCCTCGCCTCCTCGATGTCGGCCTACGTGACCGGCGCGAACCTGATGCTCCACGGCGGCGGGGAAGCGCCGGCCTTCCTGCGCGCGGTGCGAGGCGACTGAAGGCTCAGGGGCAGCTCGTATTCGTCCCGCAGAGGTTGCCGCCGAGATTCACGCCACCCGTGGTCGTGCCGCCGTTGAGGGTGAGGACGTTGCCCCGGAACCCCCATCTGGCCTCCATGCGCAGGCCGAACCCGCCGTTGATCTGCGCGGCGTTCTCCGTCGCGAGGCCCCCCTGGCTGTTCGAGGTGCCGCCGAAGAAGCCGAGGTCGAAGCCGTCTCCGCTGTTGTTGCTCGCCACGTTGTGCGCGACGACGGAGGCCGGCGCCACCTCGAATCCGGTCGTGTTGAAGGTGCTCGTGTTCTCCACCACCACCGAGTCGGCGCCAGCCACGATGCCCGCCTCCCCGTTGTCGGTGGCCCGGCAGCCACGAATGACGCTCCCGGTCAGGGCGACGATCCCGTCGCCCCCGTTGGAGAGGGCCCGCACGTTCTCCACGTGCGACTGGAAACCGACGACGAGGCCGCGGCCGGACATGTTCCGGACCGTGCCGTTGCGGATCTCGATGTTGTTCCGATTCGAGGAGATCCCGTTCCCGCCGGCAGCCGACCCCGTACAAGGCTCGAAGTTGACCGAGGGGAGCCGGCACGAGAGGACGAAACCGCCGAGATCGAGCGCCACATCGTCCACGTTGATCTGGATCACATCGAAGATCGGCCCCACCCCGAGCTCGGAGGTGAACCTCAGATTGGAGGTGAGCCGGTAGCTCCCCGAGGAGGCGATCGTCACGGGGAAGCCCGCCGAATCGCCCGGGAAGCAGCCCGTGTTGACGCAGGCCTGGTTGATCTCACGGACCCCATCGACCCCACCGGCCGGAAGTCCGATGAGCAGGAGCAGGGCGAGCAGGAACGAGATCCGGAGCATGTGGGGGCCCCTCGCGTGCCAGGCGTGGGTTGATTTTGCCACGATCCGGCTCCGAGGACAATTTGTCGGATGGCGAGGGCGAGCCCGCTCGGCCAGCCTCGTCCCATGCGCTTCGACCGGGACGACGTGCAGATCGATACCGACCGGGCGCGGCTCGACCTCGACCTGATCTGCGACTTCCTCGCCACGTCGTACTGGGCGGAGGGCGTCCCGCGCGAGAACCTCGAGCGCGCCTTCGCCCACTCGCTGTGCTTCGGCATGTACCGCGGCGAAGCCCAGATCGGGTTCGCCCGCGTCGTCACCGACACCGCGCGCTTCGCGTGGCTCGCGGACGTGTTCGTGCTCGATTCCGAGCGGGGCCGCGGCCTCGGCAAGTGGCTGATCGAGTGCGTGACCCGCCATCCCGAGCTCGCTCGGGTCGACTCCTGGCTCCTCGGCACCCGCGACGCCCATGGCCTCTACGAGCAGTACGGCTGGATGCGCATCGAGGGGAGCGAGCGGTTCATGGGCCGCCCGGGCGCCGACGCGATCTTGCGCGCTCGGGCCGCCGCTCAGGCGGGATCGGAGGGCGCGAGCTCGGCGGCCGCCGTCACCCAGTCCTCGGTGAAGCGATAGCCGAGGCGCCGAAACGGCAGGCCGTAGGTCTCGGCAACGTGCTGGACCACCTCGGGACAGAAGCAGTAGTCGCGAACCCGGGCCACGTGGGCGCCCTCCTCCTCGAAGCGCCAGACCTCCTCGAGAGCCTCGCCACGACCGTGGTCGCGAAAGGCCAGCACGATCGGCTCGCCGTCCCACTCGCGCACCTCGAGCCGCATCGGATAGGGATCGCGATTGGCCTCGCGATCGGGCAGGTGATGGTAGAAGCAGCCGTGGAGCCAGCCTTCGCGTGCGTGGTGCTCCCGCCCGACGCCCATGCCCGCCGGAAAGGCCTGGGCCTCGGCATCCTCGAGGAGCAGGAGCTTGAGCGCATCCATGTCCCGCGCGCGGAAGGCGGTGACGAAGCGATCGACCAGCTCGCGCGACGCACGCGCCGGACGGGCCTCGCCCTGCGTCCGAGCGAGCCGCTTCCGCCCGCGATGCAGGGCGACCTTCACTGCGCCCTCGCTCGACGAGAGGATCCCGGCGATCTCCGCATGCGAGAGATCGAAGGCGTCCTTCATCACGACCGCGGCCGCCTCTCGGGGCGAGAGCGCGAGCACGCTCTCCGCGGCGTCTCGCAGCCGCGCCTCTTCCTCGGGGTTCCCGGCGCGCGGGTCCATACGCTCCTCCTCGGCGCCGCCCACCGGCTCGGGGCGGGCCCGACGACACTCGTCGATCCACAGGTTGGTCAGGATCCGGAGCAGATAGGCGCGCGGGTTGCGGAGGTTGCCCCGGTGCATCGCCAGGGCGCCGAAGGCCCGCAGCAGCCCGTCCTGGACGAGGTCTTCCGCGTCGAACGCGTTGCCCGAGAGCCTGTATCCCGAAGATCCCGAAGAGGGTCTCTCCAATGCCTGGGGCGCCTTCATCGAGGAGACCGCTCCCCTGCGTCCGGGACTGTTTCGGTTCGCCTGCGGTCTCACGGGCAACGCG
>JAAUYD010047557.1_pt1 | contig 28640 bp, 22 predicted proteins | sample 7278101 | NCBI WGS metagenome assembly JAAUYD01 (sample SAMN14350128, study PRJNA611818) | marine sediment metagenome | isolation source: surface marine sediment (0.6m) | place: French Polynesia: Moorea | collected 2018-08
AGGATTCGCCGGCTGCCCGATGTGAGTGCGAATGGCCATCCATTCAGTGATCTTTTGAACGTCTCCGAATGGCACACCGGTTTGTGCCATCCCATAGGGTCCCGGATTCATGCCCACCATCACGATCGACTTGACAGTGGCACCATATCGATCCAAATAACGGTCATATCCGCTTCTGGCATAGATTAGGGGATTGTATACATGCGTTACCGGTTTGGAGAAATCGATCAGACGGAGGTGCTCAATCAGCCTATCGGTAACCCGGGCCATGCCCTCGCGCACATGCCTGTTGGCGCCGCGCATCCTATCGATCGCCTTGAACGATGACGTGGGCCTGGGCAGTCATGCCCTCTTGGAGGTGGGGACCCATCATGAATGTAAGCGCACGATTGCCAATCTTAACCATCTTCTCATGCAAGCCTTTTCTTGTTGTGACCCAAGCTGAGCGATTCGCCATTCTCGAAGAGAGTGGTTTGATAATGATAACGGCTGGGTAACACCGACTGTTGTTCTTGAAAGGTGAAACCCATTGGTCTGCCGACCTCACCCCATCTTCGGCGTTATGTATCGCCGCGCATAGTCCACTATAGCGCGACGACACCTGCCTTGAATCTGCGGCAAGCTCGACAATCGCTCAGCATGGGTATGAATTTGACCGGCAATGGCATCTTGCCATGCATTGGTCATTTGCGGTGAAATACAGAGGGTGCAGCGTAACTCATTCCGGCATTGAAGACAACCGCTAACGGAGCGTAGGCCGCGCCAATCGCTGACGGTTAGATTCCGATTGACATTTGGACAAGATGATGGTCCTTTTGCATGTACATGGTTGAGTAATTTCACTCCTTTTTCCTACGCCACAGTGCAAACGGGTCTTTGCATGACCAAAACCAAGACACCCCCGGTCAAAAAAAAACCGTTGGCGACCAAGACCTTGAACGCCAAACGCCTGGAAGCCGAGAACCGTGAACTGATCAGACAAAATGAGATCCTGACACAGAGGAACCGGGAGCTCGAGTTGATCAGCCAATCTTTTTTGGCCATCAATTCAAGCCTCGAACTGGATCGGGTTCTCTCGACCATCTTGGAAGCCATCCGCAACCTTTTCGGCGTCGTCGGTGGTTCCATCTGGCTCAAAGACCCCGGAAACGGTGACGTCGTCTGCCGACAGGCCGCCGGATTTCAGCGCAATATCGTTAAGGGGTGGCGACTGGGCCCTGGCGAGGGCATCGCCGGCTGGGTCAGTTCTTACGGCGAAAGCATCATCTTGCCGGACACACGCAAGGACATGCGCCATTTCCGAAAGGTGGCCGATAAAATGCAGATGGAACTGCGTTCGATCATCAGCGTGCCCATGCGCGTCAAGGGGACGGTGATCGGGGCCCTGCAAATGGTCGACAAGCAGGTGGATCGCTTTGACGAGAGCCACGGCAAACTGCTTGAGGCGCTGGCTGATGCATCGGCCACGGCCATTGAAAACGCCCAGTTGTATGAACGTGCCAATCTTGAGATTGCCGAGAGAAAACGGGCACAAAAAAAGCTCAAAGCCAGTGAGAAGGCCTTGAAGGATAAAAGCGCTGCACTCAAAGAGGTTAACACGGCGTTGAACGTACTGCTGAAAAACAGGGAAGAGGATCAGGTCGACATGGAAAATATCATCGTGGCCAACGTCAAAGATCTTGTGCTTCCCTTTCTGGAGAAACTGGGCCGCAGCCACCTGGATGAAAAGCAAGCCACTTATGTGGACATCATTCAGGCCAATATTTCCAACATTGTCTCACCCTTCCTTCGTCAGATTCCCATGAAATTCTTCGATTTGACCCCCACCGAAATACAGATTGCCGACCTGGTCCGCAAGGATAAGACCACCAAGGAGATCGCACAGATCCTGAACGCTTCAGCCAAAACGATCGAGGCGCATCGCAACCGTCTGCGCAAGAAACTGGGATTAACCAATCAGCGCATCCAACTGCGTGACTACCTGATGACCTTGGTGTGATCACTGCCGAAATCTGCCCTGCGATCTTCAGGGGTTGCCCGGGCCGATAAGTTCACGAATTTTTTCGACCAGCTGGGTATTGGAAAAGGGTTTGGTAATGTAAGCATCCGCGCCCATCGCCAGTCCCTTGGCCATATCCGTGTCACGATTTTTGGCTGTGAGGAAAATGATGCGGATTGATTCCCATTCGGCTCGCTGACGAATCATCTGATAGATTTCATACCCGTCCAAATCCGGAAGCATGATGTCCAGCAGGACCAGATCGGGACAATTAGCGGAAATTTTTTCGATGGCTTCCTTGCCACTTTGGGCAAGCTTGGCCTTATAGCCCGCTTTTTCCATAAGAAACTGCAACGGCACCAGAATGCTCAATTCGTCATCCACGATGAGAATCGTTTTTGGCGGCATCGATTGCCTCCATTGGACCAACCGGTGGATTGTGCTTTTGTTCAGCCGGCGGCAGATGAGTTAAAGTGACCGGTGAATGATGGTGTGGGTAATACTTCTTTTGCAGTATAATCGATTTTTGCCGATTGCACAATCTGCTCCACAAAGATCCGCTCCACAAACTCGGTTTCGGTAGAGATTGCATGGTCAACAGGGATCGGCGGGTTTAGGGAGGAGATTCCGGCGCGGTTCATCTTCTATCCCGGCAATCGCCTCTGCAACGATTCGGCGATAGCTGATCAAATTCCGGGACTTTCTAATCTTTTTCAACAGTTTAGGGCCGTCGTTGAATCCATCCGCCAAATATCGCCAAAAGCCTTTCATACGGTCGAGCACGTGACCGGGCCCTGAGAATTGCTGCTGATAGCCATCTACCAATTCATCGTGAAAGCGGGAGAACCGTTCCTTGCGGGTTGCCGCCCTGACATCGGCATGCTGGATCATCTCGGGAAGGAACGGATTGGCAATCACTCCTCGCCCCAGCATCCAGCCGGATACAGTGGGAAATCTGATTTGCAGCCGCTCATACGTGGCTGCATTACGGATATCACCATTGTACACCACAGGATGGTCGATCTGCTCGAGAACGACTGCAAAAGACCGCAAATCCACCTGTCCGTCGTACATCTGGATGCCTGTGCGCGGATGAACCACGATGCGTGCCAGCGGATAACGGTTGAAAACCGGGATCAGCGCCGTCATTTCAGCGGCGGACCAGCGCCCCAGGCGGGTTTTGATGGAGAGCCGGCCTGAAATGGCCTTTATTACGCTGTCGAGCATGCGGTCAATCTCATCCGGATGCGGCAACAGACCAGAACCGCGCCTCTTGTTGGCCACCATGGGATAGGGGCAGCCCAGATTCCAATTGATCTCATCATAGCCCAGATCGGCCAATGTATTGGCCAAACAGATGAACTCATCGGGGTTATTGCTCAGGATTTGAGGTACCGTGGGCATGCCACGGTTCTCGGACGGTTGCAGATCCCGCAGGTGGGATGGCTTGATACGCCGACCTCGGATGGAGGTGACAAACGGTGCCACAGCTTCGACAATACCGTCGAAATGCGCTTGGTACGCGTTTCTGAAAACAGCATCCGTAAAGCCGCGCAACGGCGCCATGATCAAATGTGTGTTCATGGATCTCGCCACGACCATGGCGCTGCAAGGCTCAAGTACCAATCGTCGGCCTCAAAAACCAGATGCTTTGCCACCATGGACAATAGAAAGGCCCTGATTTGCTCCGGACGGTGACTCTGGAAGGTGTCGGCTATCTGTCCGGCCCGGCGTGGCTCCGAGCAAAAGCGATAAATGTCAGCGGATGCCCCTGTAAGGCGATGTCGTTCAGCCGGTTTCCCCGGTCGATGCTGATCGATGATTAAAAAACGACCGCCATCGCGGTATGCCAAGGCAGGCATTCCCCGGGTCTGTTGCTGCATGGTTTCGTATTCGCTTTGCCAATCGCGCATGGCATCCTTCACGGGACGCCACAGTCTCTTCTGCCGGCTGCGATCACCGTGATAGCTTTGGATCATGAAACGGAGTTTCGCGGCAATCGATTTGGGGAACAACTGCTTGACGTTGGGATGATTGTAAACGGACCGGATCCCGAAAGCATTCTTGAATCGATATACGGGGCTGCCCAATCCCAACCAGAAGCTGACCGGCTTTAAGGGGCGGTACCACCGCGCGAAGGGTATCGTACTCAACGTCTCCCGGATGTCTGCTTCATCGCTGCCTGGAAAATGTAAAATCAGATTGGATGCGTTGTCGATGGCCAGTGCCTCGCAGTATTTCATCAGGCACAGGTTGTCGATGACCCGGGCGCCCTTGTTCATTTTGAGCAGCAGTCGATCGGAGAGGGCTTCGACGCCGATCTGAACGGTATCCACGCCAGCACGCTTCATCTTTTTGACCAGCGAGGGCGACGCATTGGCCCGCAGTTCGGTAAATATGGATAGGTCCCTGCCCTGTTTCCGGATCCCATCAAACACAGGGTCGGCCTGTTTCAGAGAGATGGCATTGTCGCTGAACGCCAAAGCGAGCGTCTGGTGGCGTTCCACGAGGTAATCAACTTCACGCAAGACCTGATCGACCGATTTGGTACGATACCCCTGCCATTGTAGATTCAAGTTGCAGAATGCACAGCCGCCAAACTGGCCATCGGCACTGCGCCCGTGCCACCAGCAGCCGCGTGATGCCTCCACAGGCAGGACTGGGAAAAAGCGACGCTGCGGATCAAAGCTGGCCAGCAGGTTGAAATAGTCGTCGTAATCGGGCGTCGGCAAATTGTCCAATCGCTCGAGCTGCGTATGGCGGTGCTGCCTCACGTCGCGGTTTCGGCGGTTGATCACCCCACCGGGAAGCGCAGCACTTGCGCGACCGTGTGGCGCTGGTTCCAACAGATCGCGTATCAGACCAGCCAGCGGGCGCTCACCTTCACCCACAATCAGATAATCGATCAGGGGAAACGCCTCCAACAGCTCCCCTGAGCGTTCACCGGAAAAAGAAGACCCGCCCACGACGATCGGCAGCGATGGACAGATGGCTTTTATCCGTGAAATCAGATACAGGGACGCCGTCACCTGACAAAAAGAGATGGACAGCCCCACAAGATCGAGCCTCGGCCAGTCGATCTCAAGGAGCCATGCATCGATGACGGATTCGATGTGCCCCACTAATCTTTGAAAATCGGCGGGCCGAGCCTCCGATTTTCTTTTAAATGATCTGTAGTAGAGCGATTCGGCCAGATGCGCCTGTTGGGGATAGAGCAGCGCCGAGAAGATGGCTTCAGCCCGCCAGGCGCGATGGGAGACGCGCTGATAGCGGCCGAACCCCAATTCATGTGCCAGATGCAGGAACAAGTGGCAGGTGTCCACCTGAACTGTTGGCAGCCGATCGGCCAGGTAGGCCTTCAGGGCCCCCAGCGGTAGGGACGGCCGATTGAACAGCGGCCAGGGGGCGGATATCAGCAGTACCCGCCCTGTATCGATCCGATCAACTGCTGACACGTCTGCCAATGGTTATCCCGCCATCCCGTATCGAACCATCGTGTGGTGGGCACGACGGTCGGCAGACACGAATATGTTATCGGTACGTCCACCGTCAAAAATCACCCCCACACCATGTTGACCGACCAAGGGCTGTACCGAGGAGCCGCAAAGGGCCAACCACCCTACCATGGGGATCAACCATATCGCCTGTTCCATTTGACCCTCTTCCAAGAGGCTGTTTCAAAATTGCATCTAATGCTCAATTGCTGTGTTGTTAGCCGCCTTAAAATGCTCACATATAATTAAATATGCTGCGCTTTTGCGTTGGCCAACGCCTTGCCCTTAAATATGATCTACAATTTTGAAACCGCCGCTAATGATATATGTGATCCTTTAGCAAGCGGTGTTCAGTGAATCGAAGTATAGATATTGGTGCCATTTTTATAGCCCGATTGTAAGATTTCATCAAGCCACGGTTCAGTAAATTGTCCACATGAGTTGCCTATAAGGTCTATATGATGATATTTGAATCTGTTTTTTATTGAAACCCGGATTCGCGGCTCATATACATCATCATAATAGTCGCAATTGATCGCATCGGGGCTGCAATCCAAATGGCTGTTGTGCCGGCAGTTGGAAGCGCAGCAAACAGGTGACGAGTAAGCCGAGATAATTTCAGGATATTGATAGCATGCAAATAAAAATGTCGATCCGCTGGGCGCTGATTGCCGGTTTTTTAAGTCTGATCTGGGGTACTCATCTGATTACCACCACCTCGTCCTATCTCACCTCCCAGGATGTGCTTCGTCAACACGCCCGGGATATTATGGAAAACATCGCCGAATTGGCCCTGGAGCAGTCCCAACGCCATCTGCTGCATGCCCATGGTGCCGCCGCATTGACCAGACGCCTGCTGGCGTCCAACGTCGTGGGCAGCCAGTCGCACCAGATTGAAGCGCTTGAGCGCTATTTGAGCGAACAGCTCTCCGTCAACCCATATTTTGCCGGAATCTACGTAGGGATGCCCAATGGTGATTTTTATGACGTTCGCCGATTTGACAGCATCATGAAAGGCGGCTTTCGCACCAAACTGATTCTGAATTCCGCACAGGGCAGGCATGTCGGCCTGGTCTACCGTGATGCCGATTTCCAACCCCTTTCGGAGGAGACGGACCATACCGATGCTTACGATCCGCGAGCGCGGCCCTGGTATCGAAAAGCGATCGATGAAAATCGTATCGTTTGGACCGACCCCTATATCTTCTATACGTCTCAAAAGCCCGGCATAACCATTGCTGGCCCCTTTTACGATGCCAGCGGACGCCTCATGGGGGTGGTCGGCGTGGATATTGAAATCGATCAACTATCGATTTTCATTGGCAACCTAAAAATCGGCAAGCATGGCAAGGCATTTATGCTCAATCGCAATGCGGACGTGGTCGCATTCGGAGACTTGGATAAGCTGAAGATCAACGAGACGGCAACTGGAGGGGGCACGCGGCTGGTCAAAATACACGAAATGGATGATCCGCAAACCCGCAAAGCATATGCGGCGGCAAAGATTCAAATGGACGGGTCGGGCATGTTGGTCCTGAACGATTCCCGTTTTGCCCGCTTTAAACACAACGGACAGATCTATCACGCCATGTTCACCCCCTTCACCACATCCCAATGGCCGTGGATAACGGGCGTCTATTTGCCGGAAGACGACTACCTCGGCGCCATCAAGTCCAACCGTTTCCATAATATCTTGGTAACTCTGGCCATATCACTGTTTGCTGCGTTTCTCGGGTTTTTGCTGGCACGCGGCGTCATTCGTCCCATCGCTTTGTTGGAAAAGACATCCAAACAGATAAAGATGGGGCAGACAACCCCCCTGCCACAGATTCGATCCGCATATACGGAAATACAGGAAACCGCCAACGCGTTTTCCGAAATGAAAACCGCCGTGGAGCGTAGCCGTAAAAGATACCAAGGCATTTTCAACAATATTCAAGATGTCTATTACGAGGCCTCACTCAAAGGCACCCTGATTGAGATCAGTCCATCGATTGAAAAAATCTCTCAATACCGCAGGCAGGAATTGATCGGCACCACCTTGTTGAAGATTTATGCGGATCCCGCCCAGCGAAACGATATTCTCCAGCTGCTCAAGAAAGATGGGCGCATCAACGATCACGAGGTGGTATTCAAGGACAAGGACGGACAGCTGAAACACTGCTCCCTGAATTCCATGTTGTTGCGAACCCGTTCCGGCAAGCCCCATCGGATCATCGGCTCGCTGCGAGACATCAATGCCCGCAAGGCGGCTGAACGTGAACTGCATAACTACAAAAATCAGTTGGAACAATTGGTCAGAGAGCGAACCATCGAACTTGAACAGGCAAACGACGGATTGAAGGCACAGATTGCTCGCCGTCGCGAAACGGAAGCACAGTTGCGGGTCAGCGAGGAAAAATACCGAACCATTCTGGATACTATCGAAGAAGCCTATTTCGAAACGGACCAGACCGGTACCCTGACCTTCGTGAACGATGCCGCCAGCAGGATAATGGGATATTCGAGCCGTGAATTATGCGGCATGCATTTCAGACACTTTTCAGCCCACGGACCGACACGCGAGATTATCCGCGCCTTCCGCCGTTTGATCCGCTCAGGCGGACCGGTGCGCGTCATTACCCATCCGGTAATCACCAAAAACCTCAGCCACAAGGTGCTTGATCTCAGCGCGGCCCTGATCCGCGATGCTTCCGGACAGGTGGTCGGGTTTCGTGGCCTGGCTCGCGATGTTACCGCTAAGATGGCTGCCCTGAAGGAAAAAGAGAAGCTGCAGGGCCAACTCAGTCATGCCCAGCGCATGGAGGCGGTTGGCACTCTTGCCGGCGGAATTGCACATGACTTCAACAACCTGCTCATGGGAATCATGGGCAATGTCTCCCTGCTTGGTTCGAAACTGGGCAAGGCATCACCCTATGACGACCATTTTCGGGCCATCGAACAATGCGTTGACAGCGGTGCCGCACTCACTCGGCAGCTGCTCGGCTATGCCCGAGGAGGCAAATATCAGGTGAGGACAATAGATTTAAACGAAACGGTTCGACGGACGGCGGACATGTTCGGTCGAACTAAGAAGGAGATTCAGATCCAGACAACCTTTCAGGATGACATTTGGCCGGTAGAGGCGGATCAAGGCCAAATCGATCAGGTTCTGGTCAACCTGTATGTCAATGCCTGGCAGGCCATGACCGCGGACCTGTCCCTGCGTCTGTCCACCACCAATGTCATGTTGAACGACGCGTATACCGGATCATTCAACGTCAAGCCCGGTCCCTTCGTGTGCATCAAAGTCCAAGATAGAGGCAAAGGCATAGCGCCTGGAATCATGAAACGGATTTTCGAGCCGTTTTTCACTACCAAGAAGATGGGCCGTGGTACAGGTCTCGGTCTTGCGTCGGCTTTTGGCATCATCAAGAACCATGGCGGCATCATCGACTTGAAGAGCCAGGTCGGTCATGGCACGACATTCAGCGTCTATCTCCCGGCGGCATCTCGCGTACTCGACAAACAAACGACGCCCCCTTTGAATCGGGTGCAACTCGGTACGGGCACCCTGTTGGTGGTCGATGATGAGCCGTACATTCTCAAGTCCCTGGTCAACATCCTCGAAGATATGGGATATACGGTCTTTGCCGCCGATAGTGGCAAAGCGGCCATCGAGTTGTTCAGAAAGTCTGGTGCCCAAATCGACGGCGTGTTGTTGGACGTGATCATGCCCGATCTCAATGGCAGGCAGGTATTGGCCGAACTGAAGAAAATCCGACCGGATATAAAAGTAATATTGTCCAGCGGCTACAGTTTGAACGGTCTTGGAGAAACTGATCCGGAGGCAATGGAGGATGGCTTCATTCAAAAACCGTATAAAATCGAACAGCTATCAGACGTTTTGCACACAGCCTTGCATGACGGCCACGGCCCGGCTTAGCATCGTGGAAAAGAAACCTGACACATCGCTTATGCATATCCAGAAATGTCCAATTTGCCCGATACCTATACAGCGCTCAAAATTTGATAAACCGGTAAAAAGTCTCACTTCAGATGGTTTCGTAAAATGTGCCGAGATCAAGGCTTGCAAATCCCGAGGAATGAGGCGTACTTGCGGGTACTCCGCAGCGACGAGGGATGAAGCGTAACGCAGATATCGGACTTTTTACGGAACCATCAAAATTTTTTCGCACGCCTTGATCTCGACCAATTTTGCATATTTCTGGACGCCCACCAACTTGCACGAGTTGCCGTTGGGCCGCCTCTTTGTTAAGCTGCCTCTGTCGGTTTGTCGTTGGCCAGGTTGATGATTAGGGGCAGTACATGCTGCTCTCGGGATACTTCGCGCGTTCGTCCCAACATCCACTCTCCGCATCGTTTTCCGTCGACCATCCGGGCGTCGATTTGCCTGACCACACCGGCAACATCGATCACCGGGTGCCGCATGAACACTTCAGGAAGGCCGTACGTCAAGTTGCAGGCCAAACATCGACCGGGGCGCTGGTTGAGCTGAAATTCAAAATCAAGCCGTTCATCCGATGCACCGGTATAGGCCAACACGATGTCATATGCGCCTTCCGAACGATCTCCGAAAAGTGCTTCAAAAAATTGGTCGGCACGCTCAATGGGGAAAATGGCATCCAACACATCCTGGGGAAATAATTTCTCGTATGCAGACTCAGGCATCGTTTGGTTCCTCGGTCATTTAGTGAAGGGATCACACCTTGAGGAATCTACACCACCGTAATCTCAAAATCAACTCTGTCGCCGCCTGGCTGCAATGCTGAATCTAGGCTGACTAGACGGACACCCATTCAGGTAACACTGATCGAGTTGGCGATGAATTACCGGCAAGGACCGCAATGGGGGAGGATCGTAATTGAATACGGTCTTGATGAATTGTTCGGTGATTCGGTATGTGGCGCCCCACAACAACTCTTCGGTGCCATTGTGGCGATGGACAAAACAAGGCATGTCCCTGAAGGGCGTTTGGGACGCGGTTGACGAATCAATGGCAATCGTGATGCGGTAACGTGCGTAGTTTCCGGATGCCAAGAACGACTTCAGGGGGATACGAACAATCTCAGACACCTCCCAGTTAGGCTTGAAGCGCTGCTGCCGGGTTACCCATCCGACCAGAGGATAGATGGCCCTTTTGAACATCACTAATTGCTGCACCGACATCGGTCCCAAAAACCTGACGCCAAAGGGATTCAGTCGCATCTCCTCGGCACCTTCTCGAAGCCCCGTCGCTAACAGGAGGCTAAGTTTGCGCCAGTCTTTTCTGCGGTGTTGCTGCCATCGTTTGGTTTGCGCCCAGCGTGACAAAGGTGTCGCCGGCAACCGCAGGCAAGCGGCCAGCAGTCGGTCGATGATCGGAGAAATGCCGCCACCGGGACAGCACAGGTCTCCGGGCTGCCGCACATGCGGGGATCGCTTGTTCAGTATCAACCAAGGTGTGCCGTCAGGGCCTTTTCCCAATAAAAAAAGCACTGCAGAGATATGCCGCAGATCACCGTTCGTATTGAAACCGAAGGTGGCATCCACTCGGCGGGATAGCCGGTCTGCCACCATTTGGTTAAATTCCGGTGCGGGTCTGGATAACGCTGGTATCACGGCTTCCATCGTTTGGTAAGGCCATTGCAATTACTTGACAATTCGTAAGCGGCAAGTGGCCTGAAGGTTCTCCCATAGCGCCCGTATGATTACTGCAGCAGTATCTTGGGGAGCCAGTTCAGCACGGCCGGATGTTCGTTTGCAATCCATCAACAAGGCATGATTGGTGGTGAACAGATCAAAATTGGCATTGATGTAGGTTCCCAATGTAGACTGAAGTGAAATCAACTCGTCTGCAACCATGTTGGCGATCGTGGCTTTATCCTTCAATGACAGTCGATGCTCCAGATGAATCAAGGCCGCCTGCATGGTTTCAGGCGGCGGCTCTCGGGATGATGATTCCTCTCGCCGGACAACGGATTGCAGCGGTGAAGAGATGCCCCTATCGACCATGGACAAGAAAAAAGTCGCTTCGAGTATCTTGGCTACACCGGCAATCATGGAATCGGCGTCGATGTCAACCACCTCGCCGTCAACTAGCAGTCTTCTGACTTGATTGTCAGCAATCCACGCGGCAATTCGCTGAGAAACAGTAAAACCGCTATCGGTTGCAAGCTTTTGGATCAACATGGGTGTATTCAAGCGCCATGCAGTTTTTTTTACGGCTTCAATGGCGAGAGACCGACTGTCTGTGTCGGTGAAGAAAATAACGCCATCGGCAGCGGCGACGCAGTGCTCGGTGACACTTCCCCGGCCACTGTCGGGCAACTGCGTCAATCGATATTTCTGCGGCACGTTTTGGCCGGCATGGCACCAGCCGCGATAGTCCAACCCCAATTTGATCGCAACGTCAAGCGCGGTTCTGGGAATGCCGGACTGACCGCTGGAAATGATTTGCTCAATCATCCGTCCGCATCTCCTGTGATGGGATTGACTTCGGCTGGGTGAGTGCCATCGGCAGCAGGGAGTATGACCAATCGCTGGCCGGGGTGGATAACAGAATCGATACCCATTCGATTCCAAATAAGCAAGGCAACCAGGGGCACATCAAATTTCCGGGCAATCCCGGAGAGACTGTCTCCCTGTTTGACCACGTAGATGCGCCGATCATGGTTTTCGTTTTCGACTTGGATCAGCTTGGTCAAGCGGTCTTTGAATCCTGCTTCACTGCCAACGGGGATGTTGATCAGACGTGACCCGGCAACCAGATAATGGCCCCGCAACTCTGGATTCAAATCTTTGATGGTTTTGAAATCGGTTCCCGACGCCGCGGCAATCAGACGCAAAGGAAGCTCTGACAGTGCGTTGACCCTTACCGTGGAGAACGATGTCGGGGCGTAATAGTCAGCGTCTGTAAGGGAGAATCCATGTTTTTGAGGATCTTCCACAATTTGTTTGATGGCCAAGATGCGGAGTACGAAACGCTGTGTTTCCAACGGTAAGTAGAGTCGATAGTAATCAGTAACGCCCTGTTCCAAAATCTCCGCCTCGAGACCCTCTTCACCCATATTGTAGGCCGCCAGCGAAAGACTCCAAGAACCGAATCGATTGTAAAGATCTTTCAAGTAGGCGACTGCAGCCGTTGTACTTAGGTAGAAATTGCGCCTTTCATCGATATTGGCGTTGACCGTAAGACCGTATTTTCTGGCAGTTTGGGGCATCAACTGCCACACGCCCATGGCCCCTTTCCTTGATCCGGCATGCATGCGCAACGCGCTTTCGGCGATGGCCAGGTATTTGATGTCGCTGGGAAGATCATTTTCGGCAAGGACCTGCTCAAGGTGAGGAAAATAGCGTGTCGTTCGCTTCAACCAGAGAATCACCTGGTGACGGCTTCCCAAGGAGACCAGCATCTCCTTTTCGAATCGTTCCACCACACGGGGGTCGTCAACAGGTACGGGCTCATCACAAAGCGTGGTCGTATCGTCCAAGTCAAGCGCCAACAGCATTGGATCGGAATGCCTCTGGTCTTCGGCGACAGTGATTGAACCACTCGCAATCACGATTGCCGTCAGCCAACCGATGAAAAGACAACGTTTATGCAATTGGAATTTCATTGATGCTTGTGTGCGCCTATGGCCGGTTTTGGTAGAGTGGCGGGCTACGTGCCCGACCCACGCCTTCATGCTATCTACCATAATCAGGAAGAACCATTTGTCACTTGCCAGCGGCGATCGGAATTTCTATAGTTTCTGAGTCGTTGATTTCCCCCCAATGAGGATTGGCATCGTGAACGTGCACCCAACCACTAAACTGAACCTGCTGTTTTGGGATCGCATCGGTATTGTCGCCGATATCTCCAGACGTGTCGCCGAACAGGAGATGAACATCGTTTCGATGGAAGTCGAACGCAAGCAGGAATTGGCTGATGTTTATCTGGAGGTGGATCCGGTTACCCGAAACATGTCCGGCAAGGAAATTCTTGAATCCCTGTCCGGAATCGATGGACTGCAATCCATTCGATTTATCAAAACCATGCCCAATGAAAACCGCCAAAATACCTTCCACACGGTATTGGACAATATCAGCGATGGCATCATTTCGATTAACACCAAAGGCGAAATCACAACCATCAATCAATTGGCGCGCACCCTTCTCAATTGTCGAGATCGGCATCTGATCGGACGACGGATCGATGCGGTTCACGCCATGGATGCCACCTTGTTGTCGTGTCTGGAGGGCAAACACTATTCGCGACTGCGTCGCAGCATATCAATCGACAGCGGCCAGTTCAACTACTTTACCACCGCGCGACCCATCGTGGATGCTACCGGACGGATCACCGGCGCGGTAGAAATAATGAAAGACCTCAAGGAGATCAAAGCACTGGTGGAAGAAGCCTCACAGCCCGAGCACATCTCATTTGATGCGTTTGTGGGCGACTCGGCGTCGGTCAATCAGGCGATAACTTTTGCCAGGAAGATCGCCGCCACGCCGTCAATCGTTTCGATCCGCGGGCAAAGTGGCACCGGTAAAGAGCTCTTCGCCCGGGCGATTCATGCCGAAAGCCGTCTATCCGGACCGTTTATCCCCGTCAATTGCGCCGCCATTCCGGACACCCTTCTGGAAAGCGAATTGTTTGGTTACGAAAGCGGGGCCTTCACCGGCGCACACAAAAGCGGCAGCGCGGGCCTCTTCGAACAGGCCAGCGGAGGCACCCTTTTTCTTGACGAGATTGCCGAACTGCCTCCTGGCCCTCAAGCTAAAATTCTGAGAGCCATACAGGAAAAACGTGTCCGGCGCATCGGCGGACAATCGGAAATCGAGGTGGATGCGCGCATTATCACCGCCACCAACCGGGATCTGGAGCATCTGGTGGACAGCGGTGCCTTCAGGCAGGATCTGTACTATCGGATCAACGTATTGCCGATTCATTTACCGCCGCTGAGCGCCCGTAAAGAAGATATCCCGATGTTGGCCGATCACTTTCTGCTTCACATCAACTGCAAACTGGGGAGCCCGCTACAACGTCTGGCTCCCGACGCATTGGAGAAATTGATTCACCACGATTGGCCGGGCAATGTGCGTGAGCTCAAGAACGTTATCGAACGCGCAGCAATTTTGTGTGACACGACAGTGATCGGGGTCGAATCGATCTTGTTCAGTTTCGACCTTGCCGTGCCGGCAAATCGAGGAAACGATGCATCGCTTCCCCCGAGCGACGGCAGCACGCTTCCGCACCAGATGGATTCTTTCGAGCGCCGAATCGTGATCAAGGCCCTTGAGTCGTCCAGAAGCATTCGTCAGGCCGCCGCTCGTCTCGGCGTTTCACACACCACCCTGCGCAACAAGATCAAGAAGCATCAGTTGTGAGGACCGTTTTCATCTGCGGGTGGCCATCTGAACAGGGGTGAGGCAGGCAAAGATTGCTTACTCGTTTAAATTTAACCATTTACAGATCAGACGTTTTACTTCAGCATTATCCAGCGGGTCGCCGCTTACGGAGAGCAGTCCCAGGCGAAGAGAAATGCGTTCGTCATCACCCCAGGGCCACCAAGCGGCAAACAGGACCACGCCGTTGACAGGATCCATGGTGAACACCTTCTGGCCTGGCACGACGCCAAACCCAGCCTGAAAAAAGTTGCGAACGGGCGCCTCTGCGTCATTTATAGTGGCAAAATCCCATTTGTGGTCGAACTCTAAAACCAAGGGCAGTTCGATCATGATCTCATCTTGCCGGTCGATGACTGTTAGGGCCAGGTTGAATTCCTTATCCCAGGACCACGGGCAATTGTCAGGGATGTTGAGGCTGACGCGCTGGCAAACAGCCTCCAGAGCGTCCAAGTCAGTTCGTGGCATGCATCTCCTTTTCTTCACAGCGATCTGCGCGATTCACATACGCTCCCATGGTTTCAATCTTTTCGAAGGAATCGTTATTTGAAGGATTTGCTGATTTTTCCGGATTCCCGGTTGCGAAACACAAGCTCACTGGGCAAAATGGCATCGCTGTAATGAATCTTGCCGTGAGAGATGCTGCCCGGTTCTAAAACGCTGTCCAAACTGCTGCTGATCTCGCTTTGTATCGGCTTGCCTGAATTGTCCAGCAATGTGAAATGGTCAGGATGGGTGGTAATGATTTGTTTACTGACATTTTTAATCCATACATACAGCGAACCGGGTCCCATATCGTGTACAGCCATCTCGGCAATGCCATTGCCGGTATATTGCCTTAGGCTTTTGTTGCGCTCCTCACGGGCCTGATTCCACGCCTGACGCTGCTTTAGTTTGGCGGCGCGGTCCGCTCGCGCTTTGCTTGCCTTCTGCTGGCGGGCCAACCGATCCTCGTAAAAGGCTACCTTTTTTTGATAGCGGGCACTATCCGGGTCCAATTCCAGCAATTGCCGATATAATTTAAGGTTCAGGGCGGCTTTGTGCCCAGGAATGGGTTTGACTTCTTTTTCCAGGGCCGCGATTTTTCGTTGCCGTGCTGCTTCAGCCTCCTGCTTCGCTTCAGCGACCCGTTGCGCCTCCCGACGTTTGCGTTCGGCGGCTTCGGCGCGCCGAAGACGGTCTTCCTCCTCACGGATCCAGGTTTCAGCCAAATCATCGCCGATGGCAACGACCCGTCCATCCTCGAAGGCGATCGGTGTGCACAGGTCGGGCGTTATCGGCTCATTGGCGTTCTTACCGGCTTTGGTCTGGTAGTAAATCACGAAGCGCCGGTCGTTGATATCCGTGCGGATATCCGGCGTTCCCACGGTATCGATAACTGTCGCCGGCTCATCGCCCAACTCAACCCGCTTCAACGCGTTAAGGTTGCGGTTGATATTCAGATGAACGCACCCTATCAGTAATGCAACTGAGATGAATACGATTGCCCCGATTCGCATGGCGTTGATCTCCTTATTCCGTGGTACGGGGATTATGGTTGTTGCTTCGGCTCTTTTTGGCCGGCAATCGGTTGCGCGAATTGTATCTCCGAATCCCAGGGAAACAGGATCCAGGTATCCTGACTCACCTCGGTCATGAACGTATCCACCAGGGGGCGACCTGCTGGTTTGGCATAAATGGTAGCAAAATGGGCCTTGGGCACCATTTCTCGAACCAGTTTGGCGGTTTTGCCCGTATCAACCAGATCGTCGACTAACAGCCAGCCATCGCCATCCCCCGTGGCGGATTTGAGAATTTGGGCCTTGCCTTGATCCCGGCCAGCGTAGCTTGCAATGCAGACCGTGTCAACCAATCGAATATCCAGTTCCCTGGCAATGATGGCTGCCGGTACAAGGCCCCCACGGGTGATGGCGATAATTCCGCGCCAGGGTTCCAATTCCAAAAGACGCCAGGATAGCGCCTTGGCATCCCGATGAAGCTGCTCCCATGAGATCGGAAAGGTCCGGTTATAGGTGTTTTTGAAGTTGTCGTTCATTGAATCCGAAGCTCAGCTTGTTTGAGCAATGGCCAAGGCCAAGCGTCCGTTTTTATCGCCGGAATTTTTTATCACACTCAACAAGTTTTGACCAATCAATTCAATCGCCAGCAACGCATGGGCGTCGCTGAGTTGTTGCGCCGCATGGGTATCCAATCCCCAACAATCGCCACCATCTCAAATTCGCACACCGCTTTCATCGATGACAATGACCACCGGTGACGGTGCCAATCGACAGGTCAAGCTCAAGGATACGGTTGCTGGTTCCGACGATGGTCTACCTTCAATCGATCTTGCGTCTATGGTTGGAAAAGCCCGCATGCCGGCCGGCAGGTAATGGGACGCACGTTCAAGCAATTCGACAACCTACCCTATTCGACCGTTTGGGGCAACTGGTCAGATCAGTTCCCAGATGTAGTGCAACGATCAATAATCATTAAATTTTTAAATAAGAAGGGAACCGCTTTGGCGGAGCGTAAGGTTGGCCTCTGGCGATCGGGCGCGAAAGATGCCAGAAACTTTCGGGGTAGGGTCTGCAATGTCGATCAACATCGGCCAGATGTGCCGGTTCAATCGGACAACTCACGAGAGGGATAGCACTTTGTCGACCAGTTTTTCTATGCCCACGGCAACATCTTTGATGCCGGGACCCAACATGTAGGCGGGCGTGGTGACGATACGGTTGGCTTCATCTACACATATTTCGGAAACCAGACAATCGGTATGCCCGCCTCCCATCGTCTCGACGGCGGCAGCCGTTCCGGAATCGTTGCCGATGGTCACCTGTGGAGAGCGGTCACCAATTGCCCGAACGAGGGTCGTCGGGGCAATGCACAACGCACCCACTGGTTTGGCGCTGTCCATCATTTCGGCCAGCAGACGCTGCACGTCTGGATGAATCTGGCAATCAGGTCCCATAACCGCGAAATCGCTCAGATTTTTAGCGGCACCAAATCCGCCGGGAATGATCAGGGCATCGATGTCGCTGGCATGGATGTCGGCGACGTCCACGATCTCTCCCCGAGCGATGCGGGCAGATTCAACCAGCACATTGCGTTTTTCGTCCGCTTCCAACTGGGTCAAGTGGTTGATAACATGCAGCTGGTCCATATCCGGGGCCATGCAACGGATCGATGCACCCGCCCGGTCCAGAAAAAGCAGGGTCAATACGGCCTCGTGAATTTCAGCGCCATCAAAGACACCGCATCCTGACAACAACACACCGATTGTTTTTTTCATTTGAAACGTCCTTCTTCAACGGGTTGGCCACGAACGACAATCAATCCAGCACATGCCGATCCAGAACAAAACAGGTGAACATACCCTGGAACACGTCATGGTCTGCTTTGGTTACCTTGACGGCGACCCAGTACTTTTTTCCCTTGACTTCCTGAACCTTGGCATGGGCGGTTACCGTCTCGCCCACCCTGACCGGCTTCAAGAATTTTACATCCGAGGCACCCAGAACCACATGGGGATGATTGACTGCAATCATGGCAGCGTAATCGGCCGCCCCAAAGATGAAACCACCGTGGACCAGTCCTTGAGCATCGGCTGCCATTTGCGGTGTGGTCAGCAGTTCAACCCGGCTGGTTCCATTGTTCACGGACAAGGGTGTTCCGCACAATTTCTGGTCAATGTGCCGATGGGTGTCGATGTTCATGTTGACCTCCAGCGTCTCCGAGACGCGTTAACGCCCGGATCGGTTTTAAACGATTATGATTGCGTTGGTTGAATTACATTGGTGTGGCTGGTAATGAGGGTTTTATGATAATAAAAAGGAGACATCGCTGTCAATCCACAGCAGCAGCAAAACGCTGGTAACCGTACTACGAATGCCGACCGACCTCAGTATAAGGAAGGGCCGTGAATCCAACCATCGAAACGCGCATCAAGCAAATCAGGCAAGCGCTGGCAGAAAACGAACTGGATGCCCTGATGGTATCCGTGCAAGAAAATCGCTATTACCTAAGCGGTTTCAGCGGTGAAGACACCCAATTCGACGAATCCGCAGGGGCATTGCTGGTTGCCGATCAACACCTGATATTGGCCACCGATAGCCGCTATACGTTGCAAGCCCAATCCGAGACCAGCGGATTCGACATCCATTGCTACCGGGAAGGTCTGGACAAAGCCTTACCCGATATTGTCGGTCCCCTGGGCATCCAGCGTTTGGGATTTGAAAGCGTGCGCATCTCCCATAAAAATTACGAGGCTTATCTTAAAGCGTTCAGTTCAATGACGCCCCCGGTTGCCCTGGTTGCCACCGAAGGCCTGGTGGAAAACCTGCGGCGCGTCAAATCCGAAATAGAGATCGAAGCTACCATCGACGCGCTGCAGTTGGCCGAACAGGCGTTTTACACTGTATTGGAAACGCTCAGGCCGGGGATGACCGAAAAGCAGGTGGCCTGGTCCATGGAAAGGACCATGCGCGAAGCCGGAGCCCAAGGCTTGTCGTTTCCGGTCATCGTCGCATCGGGGCCCAACAGCGCATTACCGCATGCCGTTCCGACGGATCGGAAACTGGAACGCGGCGAACCCATCCTCATCGATTGGGGAGCACGTTTGAATGAATACTGCTCAGATACCACCCGCACGCTGACGTTGGGACCGCCGGACAAGCAATTCAAGAGCGTGTTCGACACCGTGGTCGCCGCCCGGGAGATGGCTATCGATGCCATCCGGGCAGGTGCCAGCGGAACTGCAGTCGACAAAATCGCCCGGGACCATATCGGAAAGAACGGCTATGCTGGCAAATTTGGCCACAGCTTGGGTCATGGCACGGGGTTGGCGGTGCATGAAGGTCCTCGTTTGAGCCCGATCAAGAACGATCGCCTGGAGGCCGGCATGATCGTCACCGTAGAGCCGGGCATCTACATCCCGGGGTGGGGCGGCGTGCGGATGGAAAATCAAGTCGTCGTGAGGGAGGACCACGCCCAGGTCCTCAATAACCCCCAGCCATTTGATCCGCACCTCGGAATCTGATCTGTGGATTTACCTACGGATTACACCCAGCGAACCGATCAATACCTGGCTTTTCTGATTATCGAAAAGGGATTGAGCCAGAAAACCGTGGCTGCCTACAGCGCCGACCTGGTGAGATTTGGCCGGTTTCTCGAGAAGAACGGCATCGCAACCGTCGGTGACATCGATGCCGGCCAGATCCTGGCCTATCTGATTCATCTGAGAAAGCGTGGTTTGCGCCCCCGCTCCCGTGCCCGTCACCTGATCAGTCTGCGCGGTTTTTTCAAATACCTGGCCAATGAAAAGATCATCGACACCAACCCGACGCTGCAGGTCGACCTGCCCAAGACTGGTCTGCACCTGCCGAATGTACTAACCGTAAGCGATGTCGAGGCCTTGATTGATGCACCGGACAGACAAAAACCGGAAGGCCTGCGTGATGCTGCCATGCTGGAATTGCTTTACGGTGCCGGGTTGCGTGTTTCGGAATTGATTGGCCTGGAAATGGCCGCCATCAACCTGGAAGCCGGCTTTGTCAGGGTTTTTGGCAAAGGATCCAAAGAGCGGGTCGTTCCGGTGGGGCGCGTCGCCGTGCGGGTCATCCAGGACTATCTGGATCATGCTCGGCCGCTGTTGCTTAAACACCGTTCCAGCGCATTTTTGTTTGTCACCCGTCGCGGTGGTCCGATGACCCGTCAGAGCTTCTGGAATCTGATCGGCCGCTATGGGCGTTTGGCAAACCTCAATAAAAAGATTACACCTCATAGCTTAAGGCATTCTTTCGCAACGCATTTATTGGAAGGCGGTGCCGACCTGCGTGCCGTTCAAATGATGCTGGGACACGCCGATATCGCAACGACCCAGATTTACACCCATGTGGCTCACCGGCAATTGGTGGCGGCCCATAAAAAATACCATCCCCGGGGATAGGACCACGGAGCATGCAGAGCGACCAACTCAGTCGGCTGGTTGACTGGTTCAAGACCTACACCCATTCATTTTTAAGCGGCCACGCCACCATGGACAGTGCCTTGAGCTTGAAGATCGATCACACTGCCCGGGTGCAGGCCAATATCTGTGTGCTGGGCCGTTCCATCAATTTGTCACCGGGCCACCTGCACTTAGCCGAAACGATCGGGCTGCTGCATGACATCGGACGTTTTGAACAGTATCGGCGTTACCGCACCTTCAACGACCGCCGATCGATCAATCACGCCAAACTGGGCATCGACGTAATCAAGGCGCACAGACTGATTGTGGATCTTGAGATGGATGAACAGCAAGTGATCATCGATGCGATCCGTGCCCACAATCACCCTTTCCTGCCGGCCGTCAAGCCCCCTGTATCTCTGCGTTTCATACGATTGATTCGCGATGCTGACAAATTGGACATCTGGAAGGTGTTTGCCGACTATTACCGCAACCGAGAGATGCCTGATGCAGCCATTGTCCAGCATCTCAGCGACCAGCCCTTCTGGTCTCCGGCCATTGTGGAGTCCATCGTCGAGCAACGCGTGGCAAGATTCCAGGATATGAAGAGTTTGAATGATTTCAAATTGCTCCAGCTCAGCTGGGTGTTTGATCTGAATTTCCCCCTATCCCTTGAGCTGGCCAGGCAAAGGGCCGATCTCGCAACCATTGCCGAATCACTACCGGATGAACCGGTCCTGCGCCAGGCGCTGTCAACCATCATGGACCGGGTGAACGGGGTATCCCACACAACATCCCATTGAAACCAATATCATTGACGCGCAGTGGTTCATACCTGACCCAACAAGCGGACACAATCACCGGTTGGGTTGACAGACGCCCCCAGGTTGGGTAATTGAGCCTGGCCGGCTTTAAGCATTCAACAACAATTACAATTAATTAGAAAGAGCCCACCGTGACCCTAACGGAAACGATGCCAGCGAATCGCGGATACTGGCAACCTGACAACCAATTGCCCAGAACCGGTGACGCGGCCATGGGCGAGGCACTCCATCATCTATACCGCCCCATGATGGTCGTGGACGTGGACGGCCAGATCGGTGTGGCCCATAACGGCGTGGCGGTTTGGGGAACGCCCGGCCAACCAATTTCCAACGGCTACCCGCTGTTGGCGTGGTCGCCGGCGCTGCCCTTGGAATCTCTCGGCAACCCGGGCTTTAAGGCCGATCATGGTTTGCGCTATGCTTATGTTTGCGGTGCCATGGCCAACGGCATCACCTCCACTGAAATGGTGGCTGCCGCCGGCAAAGCGGGGATGATCGGTTTTTTCGGTGCAGGCGGTCTCTCCATCGAGCAGATCGAGTCCGCCATCAGCCGACTTAAGCGTGCGGAGGGGGACTTTCCGTACGGTTTCAACCTGATTCACAGTCCCAGTGACATGCACCTGGAACAAAAGACGGTGGACCTTTATTTGGCCAAAGGCATCCGTCTGGTATCGGCCTCCGCCTATCTGGACCTGACGACACCTTTAGTACAGTATCGCATTCATGGCATCCATCGCCGTTCGAATGGCGACATTATCTGTCCCAACCGCATCATCGCCAAGGTGTCCCGCGAAGAGATCGCCAGGAAATTCTTCTCCCCACCTCCTGAAAAGCACATTGCTAAACTTCTGGCCCAGGGACACATCAGCAAGGCGCAAGCCGAATTGGCCCGTCAGGTGCCCATGGCCCAGGACCTGACTGCCGAAGCTGATTCAGGCGGTCATACCGATAATCGACCGGCGTTATGCCTGTTCCCCACCATGAAGGCCCTGCGCGACGAGATGGCAACCAAATATCAGTACCACCTGCCCTTGCGTGTCGGTCTTGCCGGCGGCATCGCTACCCCTGAATCTGCCGCTGCCGCCTTTTCCATGGGAGCGGCCTATATTCTCACCGGTTCCATCAATCAGGCCTGCATCGAGGCTGACACCTCCGTGCTGGTAAAAGAGATGCTGGCGTCGGCACGCCAGGCGGATGTGATCATGGCGCCTGCCGCCGATATGTTCGAAATGGGTGTCAAGGTCCAAGTCCTAAAGCGCGGTACCATGTTCTCCATGCGGGGCACCAAACTCTACGACATATACCGCAGCTTCGACCGTTTCGAGGATGCTCCCGTCAAGCAGCGCAAACTGGTCGAAGATGCTCTTTTGAAACGTTCATTTGAAGAGGAGTGGGAACACACGCGATCGTTTTTCCTGCAGCGGGATCCGTCTCAGATTGAGCGGGCCGAAAAAAATCCCAAGCACAAGATGGCCCTGGTGTTCCGCTCTTATCTGGGCAGAGCATCCTTGTGGGCCAAAACCGGCGATCCGGAACGGGCCATCGACTATCAGATATGGTGCGGACCGGCCATGGGCGCATTCAATGAATGGGTCAAGGGGTCTTTTCTGGAATCGCCCGGCAAGCGTCACATTGTCACCGTCGCCAGGAATCTGCTCTACGGCGCCGCCGTGACGATGCGTCTGAATTATTTAAGCGCTCAGGGAATCCACTTGTCCACCCAACTCAATACCATTGCCCCTGTGTCAGAGGCTCAAATCGAGATCTTTACCCAGGCACCGGGTGCACAATCAGTCTGACATCGAATCTACCTCCTGCAGTCGTTGAGCAAGGTGATACCGAGAAAATGGGGAGCGCGTGGTCGGGCAGTGATCATCGGCGAGGTGGACGAAGCTTTCCAATGGCCCATTCATGCAAGGCACCGACATTGAAAAGTCGCAGATCAGGATCATGAAGCAAGTCATGGACCGTCGACGGTTTGGGGGGGATGCGTGTCTCAATAAAGGTTTCAACCATTCGGTCGTTGTCGACGGATTGAACGTCTACGGTCTGTCGTACCAGATAGCAAAATCCGGTAGGCATGTTGCTGCCATTTGAGCGCAGTGGACTGAAATAGATAAGACACCCTTTGGATGCTGCTGCATCGACTGTCCCGCCTGTTTGAAAGCCTTTCCACTCAAAGAAACCATTTTTTTTAAGCCACGGTGACAAATCATCCAGGACCTGTTTGCTCTCCGCCACGGACAATTTATGTAATGACAGCAAGTGACCGCCCACAACAACCTTGAACAAGTCTTTGAAAAGGTATTGCCTGGCGTAACCCGACTGCATTCCTCCGAGTGGGTCCGGCGGCAAAAACGATCTGGACCAGCGCTTCCAGCGAGCCAGATTGATCTCAAGTTTTCGGGACAGCTCCCGATTGGTATAGTATTTAATCATCTTGCATTTAACTGTTATATTGTTATACCAACCTAACAACCAATCAAACAGATGTCAATCCCTTGTATTTTAACTTGCAATGAATTATATTCTGCTTTCTGATTTAAGGGAGAAAGGCTGTTGCCGACCCAGATGATTCGGCCTCAGTTCACCCTATCCAAACCGCAACCCGTTAATCTGCAGACCACTTGATATGAACATGCATACACACACTGTCAGCCAACCGGTGGCTATCATTGGCATGGGCGGCATGTTTGCCGGCTCAAGAAACCTTAAAGAGTATTGGTACACGTTGCTCAATGGTGTCGACCGCATCACCATGCCCCCCGCAACGCACTGCCAACTGAATGACTACTTTGACAAGGATCCCAAACGGCCCGACCACATCTATTGCAATCGGGGGGGGTTTCTGCCGCCGCTGCCTTTCGACCCGACTGAATTCGGCATACCGCCAGCGGCCTTGGAGGCCACCGACACGTCACAATTCCTGGGATTGGTGGCCGCTAAAATGGCCTTGGCAGATGCCGGTTATACTGATGACCGGGAATTCGACCGAGAACGAACCTCGGTGATCCTGGGTGTTACCGGCACCCAGGAACTGGTCATCTCGCTCGGATCTCGACTGGGGCATCCGCACTGGCGTCGAGCGCTTGAGAACAAAGGCCTCAGCGAAGAACAGAAAAAATCCATAATTGATGAGATTTCAAGTAGCTATGTTCCCTGGCAAGAAAACTCCTTTCCCGGTTTGTTGGGCAATGTGGTCGCCGGCCGAATCTGCAACCGCTTGAATTTGGGAGGGACCAACTGCGTGGTCGATGCAGCCTGCGCCTCGAGCTTGAGTGCCGTGCACCTGGCGCTGATGGAGCTTTATGCCGGTAAGAGTAAGATGGTGGTCACCGGCGGTGTTGACACGATCAATGACATTTTCATGCACATGTGCTTTTCCAAAACCGGTGTCCTCTCGCATACCGGTGATGCTCGGCCGTTCTCCGCCGAAGCGGATGGTACGGTTCTGGGAGAAGGAATCGGCATTCTGGTGCTCAAACGGCTCGCTGACGCCGAACGCGACAACGACAGGATATATGCCGTCATTCGTGGCATCGGATCTTCCAGTGACGGTAAATCCCAAAGCATCTATGCACCCCGCGCTGAAGGCCAATCGCGTGCCTTGGAAGAGGCCTACCGCAATGCCGGTGTCTCACCGGAGACGGTGGAACTGGTTGAAGCCCACGGCACCGGCACCCAAGTGGGCGACGAGGTTGAGTTCTCAGCCCTGAGAAACGTCTTTGGCGCCATTAACCCCAATGGCAATCGCTGTGCCTTGGGGTCGGTCAAGTCGATGATCGGGCACACCAAGGCGGCCGCCGGTGCTGCCGGGTTGATCAAGTCCGCCCTTGCCCTTCACAATAAAGTGCTGCCACCGACACTCAAAGCAGACAAGCCTGATCCCAAACTTGACATCGACAGCAGTCCTTTCTACCTGAACACCACCAGCCGGCCATGGTTCCCGAACTTAGAAGGACCAAGGCGCTGTGGCGTGAGTTCGTTCGGTTTCGGCGGCAGCAATTTTCACGTCGTGCTCGAAGAACACCGAGCCTCAAAAAAGGAGATCGCCTGGGACGCATCGGTGGAACTTCTGGCTTTTTCAGGGGATCACAAGGAGACCGTCGTCAGCGAACTGGAGGCATTGATCAGCCAGCTTAGCGATGACACGATCGATGCAGCCTTTCTGAGCCATAAAGCGAGACGATTGCGGGCCCGCTTTTCTACCACCCAATCCCATCGGCTGGTCCTCGTGGTCGACATGTCCATATCCGTGGATGATCTACACGCCCGGATCAAGGCCGCTTTGCAGACGACTGTTTCCGGTGAATCGCAAGTAAGACCTGACCAAGGCATCTATTATGTCGCGTCATCCGATTCTGCCGGAAAAGTGGCGTTCATGTTTCCCGGTCAAGGCAGCCAGTATCCACACATGGGCAATGATCTGGTTTGCCGATTTCCAACCGCCATGGACGCCATTGAGTCTGCCGCTCCCCATGTCAATCGGGCCGCGCCGCTGTGGGAATTCCTGTTTCCGCGGCCCGCCCTGTCCGGCGACCAGCAACGGCAGCAGATGGAAGCGCTTCGTCAAACCGACGTGGCCCAGCCCGCCATCGGTGCCGTCAGCCTGGCCATGCTTTCTGTCCTGGACCATTTTAACCTGCACCCGGATGCGACCTGTGGGCATAGCTACGGTGAACTGCCGGCGCTGTATGCAGCCGGTCGCATTGACAGGGATACCCTGTTGAACCTGAGTGCCACCCGCGGACGCTTGATGGCTGAAGCCGGCAGCGACGGTGATGCAGGCAGCATGCTGGCGGTAAGCGCGCCGATCGAGGTGTTAAAGGAACTGGTCGATCAGATTCCCGACGTGGTTCTGGCCAATATAAACAGCCCGGGCCAGGGGGTGCTGTCCGGAACGACCGCGGCAATCGAATCGGCCAAAGCCATCTGTGTCGAAAAGCAGTACCGACATATTGCCCTGCCCGTGTCAGCTGCTTTCCACAGCCCGCTGGTCGAAGGCGCCTCCGAACCCTTTGCCCGTGTCGTGGAGCAGACCTCATTCTCTGCGGGGCGGATTCCGGTGTATGCCAACCTGACCGCTGGCCCCTATCCCCCCGATGCATCAGAATGCAGCGATCTACTGAGTCGTCAAATGACATCTGCGGTATTGTTCCGTCAGATGATCGAACGACTGTATACCGATGGTGTGCGCACCTTTGTCGAGGTGGGTCCCAAGGCGGTACTCAGCGGCCTGGTTCGATCCATCCTGGCAAATAAAACGATCCATGTCATCGCCCTTGACCGCTCTTCCGGAAAATCATCCGGTGCCTTGGATCTTGCCCATGCGATCGGCCACCTGGCCGCCCTCGGTGCTGATCTTGACCTCAATCGTTGGGAAACCGAATTGCCGGCCACACGCGAGCACAAGATGGTCATCCCACTGTCCGGCACCAACTACCGGTCCCCACGCAAATCCGGTTCTGCAGCGAAATCGGCAAAGGCGTTGGGAAAAAGGACCGATAAAAAGGTTGAACCATCGCCGGTGTCATCACCGCAAACACGCCGTTTGCCTTCGTCGCCTGTTAGCCCGGAGAGGCCCCCCGTCTCTCATGCACCCGCCGGACCGGCTGATAAAGGTACTGCCATGCCTGATCCATCGACTCCTGCTGACCGGCCCACCATGGACGACGCCCTGGCCATCGTTCAACAGGGCCTGGCATCGATTCAATCTCTGCAACAGCAGACCGCCCAGGCTCATCAGACATTTCTGGAGACCCAGTCACAGGCCAGTTATACGCTTCAGGAAATGATGAAAAGTACTCAGGCAATGATCGTTTCTGTCACCCAAACTCGACCGGACAGCGTCGTGACCATACCGACACCGGTGATCCGTCCGGAATCGGTTACCCAACAGCAGCCAATCGCACGAGCATCAGAACCCTCGCAAGCACCCCCGGTGCCCCCTGCTGATCCAGTCAACGCAACCACGGATCATGCGTCGATGGTTGTTGTTAAGACCGGCGAAACTACACCAACCAACACATCAACCAATCCAGACGACCCACCCGCGTCGGCCGTTCAAGCCGCCTTGCTGACCGTGGTCTCCGAACTCACCGGCTATCCCGAGGAGATGGTGGGGCTGGACATGGACATCGAGGCCGACCTGGGCATCGATTCCATCAAGCGTGTCGAGATCCTCTCCGCCATGGAAGAACGCATGCCCGACCTGCCCCAGATCACCCCGGACATGGTCGGTACCCTCAAAACGCTGGGACAGATTTGCGACTTCCTGGCCGGAGCACAAAAACCATCGGCATCGGAAGCGACCATCTCTGCGCCACCGACGCTCCCCGAAGCGACCATGGCACCTTCAGAGGCGATACCCCGCCAGATTGTTGATATCGTTGATTGTCCTCCAGCTGCTGGCCGTGCATTCAATCCCCAGCCAGACCGATGGATCGGCCTCCTCGGTGGCGACTCCCCAATGGTGCAATCGCTGGTCAGCGGACTGCAAGCCGCCGGTCTCGATGCCCGTGGATTGTCAGACGACCAAGTCGGTCAGGCGTCGGCCTTTTCCGGCGCGGCTGGACTGATCCTGTGCAGCCCCATTGAGCCGGAGGCCGCTTTTATGGCCGCCAAACACGCCGGTCCGGAATTGCTGACCGCATCTTCACACGGCGATGCCCTTTTGGTCTCAATCACCAGGATGGACGGCGCCTTCGGTTTTTCTGGAAACACGTTTAACCATCCCGAGCAAGGCGCCCTTTCCGGCCTGGTCAAAACCGCAGCGTTAGAGTGGAATCCGGTCATCTGCCGGGCCATCGACCTGGCACCGGATTTCACCGATGTGAGTGGTGTGCAAGAAATGCTCATGTCGGAACTGACGGCCGTAAGGTCAAATGAGCCATTGGAAATTGGGCTGCGCCCAGACAAGCGCGTGGCGCTTCAACCGATTCCCGCCCAGACCGTGGACGGTCCCATTGGTCTTGATGAAAGCGATGTGATTGTGGTCACCGGCGGCGCCCGCGGAGTGACCG
>JAAUYD010046917.1_pt1 | contig 28611 bp, 24 predicted proteins | sample 7278101 | NCBI WGS metagenome assembly JAAUYD01 (sample SAMN14350128, study PRJNA611818) | marine sediment metagenome | isolation source: surface marine sediment (0.6m) | place: French Polynesia: Moorea | collected 2018-08
CCAAAGCCTCCCTCCATAACTCCTCACCCCAATACCCACACTCCCCCCCCTCCCCACACTCCCCACACTCCCCACACTCCCCACACCTCCCACACCTCCCACACCTCCCACACTCCCCACACTCCCCCTTCCCTAACTCGGTGCATCAGCCTATCATGGGAACAAGATGCCCGTTGACCTTGTAGACTAAGAGACAAAAGTATGGTTGTAGCATTACTCTATTTAATGTTGGCTGGAGCTTATCTACTGGTACTACCCGTAGCCGTATTGTTTTACCTCAAGTTGCGGTGGTACGTAGTTAGCTCCATTGAACGGGGATTTATGTACTTTTTAGTATTTTTCTTCTTCCCCGGCTTATTGCTCCTGTCGCCGTTTGTCAATATTCGACCCCAGCGACGACAAATTGAAGTGTAATTAATATTGGTAGGTCATTTTCTCATGCGACGTATTGACGCTATTGGAATTGTTTTCGGCGTTTTTGTTGCGGGCGGCTTGGTGTATGTTTTATTGCAGTTAGTTGGTTTAGATAGCCAAAATGCTGGAATATGGAGCCAAGCGTTGCTTGTGTTTGGATTGATAGGTTGGTTATTTACCTATGTATTTCGTGCCGTGAACAATAAAATGACCTACCATCAACAACGGGATGAGTATGAACAAGCTTTCTTGCAAAAACGCTTGGATGAACTTTCACCAGAAGAATTGCAGCGCCTGCAAGCAAAAATAGAACCAGAATCAGAAAAAGACTCACAGGCATAAATTAATAGTTGGTTAGTCACCAAGTTTTAGATTTTAAAATCCGAAATTTTACTAGTACTTCACCACGTTAATTATCAGGGGTAGAGGAAAAAACCACAGAGGCGCAGAGGGCGCAGAGGAAGAGAAAGAGAGGACAAGTCTAGAATTTGGTTCACCCAGCAAAATTAAGTTGGTGGAGCACTAGATCAAATAAATCTAAAATTTAAAATCCAAAATCTAAAATTCAAAATTGTTTGATTGATAACTAAAATGGCTGTGATTTCTGATTGTTTTGCAAAACTGGCACAAAATCAACAATGTGCTTTAATTCCTTTTATCACCGCAGGTGATCCTGATTTATCAACAACCGCATCTGCACTCCAAACCCTCGATCGCAGTGGTGCGGATATGATTGAATTAGGTGTACCCTATTCCGATCCCCTCGCCGATGGCCCAGTAATTCAAGCTGCTGCAACCAGGGCTTTATCAAGGGGTACAACTTTGGATCAAGTATTGGAAATGCTCAAACAAGTAATTCCTACCTTGGATGCACCAATTATTCTGTTTACCTACTATAATCCAATTTTAAACCGGGGGATTGAGCAATTTCTCCAGCAAATAGCAGACATTGGTGTGGCTGGGTTAGTAGTACCGGATTTACCCCTAGAAGAAGCTGCGAATTTACTCCAACCAGCCAGCAAAATTGGCATTGAAGTAATTTTACTTATTGCTCCCACCAGTTCCCAGGAACGTATGGAAGCCATTGCTCAAGCCTCCCAAGGATTTATTTACCTAGTTAGCGTCACCGGGGTGACAGGTATGCGATCGCAAATTGAATCACGGGTATCGGATTTAATTCCCCAGATTCGTAGTGTTACAGACAAACCCATTGGCGTAGGCTTTGGAATTTCCCAACCAGAACAGGCACAACAAGTAAGGGGTTGGGGCGCAGATGCAGTCATCGTCGGCAGTGCTATAGTTAAGAGATTGGCAGAAGGTACACCAGAACAAGGACTAAGTGCGATCGCTAGTTTTTGTCAGAATCTTAAGTTAGCATTAGCAAAATCTTAGGTAAAATTAACTACTTACTGTCATGAAGTTAGGGAAGGTAAATTAAAAAGTGTAAACAGCTAATTTTTTTCACCTTCCTCAGTAGACAATTTAACGGAGATCGTTTTGAATATATAAAGCACATACCAGTGGTTTAACAACTAGTCAATATCAACATTTATATTTTGAGTATTATATTGAAGGGGCGGTAAGGTATAAATTTATGAGTGTGAGAAAATATAAACTATTAAATTTAGTGGTGTGGCAGTCTAGAGGCAAAAGACGATGAGTGAAAGTATGGCATTTGTCGGCGGAGTCGCAATAGCAGGGCTGGCGGCGCTCCTATTACTTAAGGGTGCAGCAGGTAATACCCCTGTGCAACCCAATTTTACTGTATCTCCGCCCGTGCAAGCACCTGTGGTGACTCCCATGATGCCACAGGTGGGAACATATCCTTATTTACAACAAAATCCCAATGTTCCTTTACCCGTAAACCCAAACACTAGTCAGACAATAGCAGAGCTAGAAAAGTTAAAGGTAATTAGTGAAAGGTTACAACAAGAAAATAATCAACTCAAAGTTCAAAATCAACAAATGCAGTTCCAACTGCAACAGTTGCAATTAAATGCTCAAAACACAAATCAACAAGCTGCCACACCAGCAGAATTAAATAGCACGGAAAATACCCTATTGTCTTCACCGATAATTTGGGCAGTAGGAGGAATGAGTTTAGCAATTGGTGGTGGAGTGGTAGTGGCAGGTGTTTTAGCCCTATTTTCCCCCAAGGAACGTAGTACCCGCACAGTACAAGTACTACATCCTTATCACAACCCCAATCAACCCTTAGTTCCCCTACGGCGAGCTGAATTTTTACCCCCCCGCAAAGAAGTTAGAAGGGTGCAACAAACCCACGAATACGACGATATGCACTAAACAATTAAATCGTCATTCAATTTTGGATTTTGGATTTTGGATTTTAGATTGTCCCCATGTCTAAAGCCAGGGGCTTGGAATAATGATAAAATCCTTTGTTTGTTTCCACGGATAAATCCGGGGGCTTGTATCCTTTTCTTTTTCGGTCAATAACCAAAGCACTTTGCGATCGCCATATTGGAGAATATGATATAGCGATCGTCACGTCGTGGGCATTTATCATTATTCTGTGATATAATAGGCTCCTCATATGTCCATATCAGGTTGGGTTGACGGAACACAAACCTAATACTGAGTATCTTTTAGTTGGATTATCTTGTCTCTTAACCCAAACTATACACAGGGATTTTGAGCTTAATTCAGCGATAAATCCGTTTTAGAAAGTTTGCAAGGGCAGGTGGAACCCCCCTTCGGATTCGGTAGTTAATCCAAAATCTAAAATCCAAAATCTAAAATCCAAAATCCAAAATTGACTGACCAACAGTATTTTTACGTAGAAAGATGCACTGTATATGATTAGTTTTGTATCTTTTATTGCCGATTAATAAAATATTTGAAAAAATTGGTATTATCCAATACCTGATTGATTATAAAAAATTCCTAAGTCTTCAGCTCAACCAATCAAGTATTAATACTTACTAGTTTCTAAATCATGGGAGTTCAGCGTCTTTATGGGAATTTGTACCTTATTTTTTTCAATTCATATTGATTCCCAACGGTATAGCCTTCCCACAGGTTCTTAGTTAAGCCATCATTGACTGGATAGAAAAGGAGTTTTAAATCATGAAAACAGTCATCAATTTAACACAGCAATCAGTGATTGCAGAGATTGAAAGTGTCCTGGGTACTTATTCTTATTATCCATATCAACAAGCCTTTGCTATTCCTGAATTACGACAAGACTTAATCGCTTATGTTTTTAGTCGTATTCCCTGCTTTTATAATAATCAGGAAACAGATAATGCTTGTGATTGGAGTGACAAATTACCCCGTAATCCACTAGAGCATCAAATACACATTGAAGGTTTGATTTATCAAGGAATTCAATCAATTATCCAAGCAAAATCTGAATGTATTAGCCACCATCTATGTGCAACAGTTCAGCCTGGTTGCGAACCATCTCACTGGTTTGGATAAAATAACTTTACCTTAAAACCCAATACCGTTCAGTTAAGCGGTGAAAACCAAAAATAGCGCAGGTTGGATTGAAGAACAAAACCCAACCTACAATTTTCCTTAACTGAACCGTATTGACTTAAAACATAGATTATCAGAGAATTTCTAGTACAAAAAAATAACAATTATAGCAATATTGGTTAGGACAGTACTGTTCAACTGAAGAACTGTCAACCGTCAACTGTCAACCATCAACTATCAACTGTCAACTATCAACTTAATCATGTCCAGCAGCATTTGACATCAATAAATTAGCTGTTTGTTTAATTACTGTTTTATTTTTCCAATAGCCATTATGGGCATCACCAGGATTATCTCCACAATCTACTTGGTATTCCCTAATTTCATCAGGGGCATTGTACAATCGTCGAGTACAAAAACCAAGTATATCGTCCACATCGTAGAATAGTTTCCACTTCACCTGATTGGTATGCTCGATTCCAATATTACTAGGGTCAAGTAATTTATTTTCAGCTAACATATCTACTAACTTTTGTTTACGCATGACAAACATGGGAATTTGAGAAGCAGTACTAGACAAAGAACCCAATTTTAATTCCTTTTTTTGTGCTTTCTGTCGCCATTTTTCAAAACGTTTACCATCCTCACCAAAATCTTTTTCACAGAATCCTGGTTGATGATTGGGAGCAAATAAGCCAAACAGAAAATCATGGGTTAGGGTAACACCCAAACTATGGCCCATCAGGTGAAGACGAACATCTTTAGCTTCATGATAAGGCTCTAATTTTTCTAGAACTTGTCCATAAACAGCCCGACGAACTTCCCTCTCTCCATCTTCAGAAGAGTAATAAATTACATCACCACAACCACGGGTAATAATAGATTCTCGCAAACCAACTACTAATTTTCTTACCAAAGGTGTGAGTATGGGAAAGTCCATATCCTGAATAATATTATTAGGGTGGGAGTCTTGCACCACTTCATCGTAGCGAATCCGTTGATTCACAAAATTTTGGGCGCGGGTTAGTCTTTGGTCGTTACGTATTTCAGATGAAGGTATGCTGAAATTAATTGGTAACTCCTGTCCCCACTCAACCCCAATAAAACTTTCCGGGAAAACTTGAGATAGCTCTGGTTCCTCTTCAAGTAAAGCATCCCAAAACTCCTGATACAGTTTAAACGGAGATTTGGGTTCAGGATGGGGAACCATACCATGAATAATTACAAGTATATTTACCGGTGTAGACATATTTTCTCCTCAATACTAGATATATAAAATACTCCATGAGTAGTAAAATGGACACCTATTTTTCAGATTTATTGTTGATTTAAGCCGCTTACTTTGCTTCTATCCGTAGATATTTCCCTATTTTATACACTATTACTATTAATATTGAACTCAGTGTCAGAAACAGATGGGAGAGTTAGGTTATTAATACCAATTAAAAAAACATACCAATTAATTCAGCAAAAATCATGTTACGGTGTGGAACCCGGTGGGGCACAATATATAGCAGAACCTAATTTTCATCCCATACCAGAAAAAGATTTGCAACCCAACGATTTTGACAATGCAAGTGAGAGTCGCTCGATGACAGAAAAGCTAGCTGCACAAGAAGCTCTAGCAGCAATTACTTTGCAATCGCAACACAATACAGATACTCTCAAACAAACCAATTATCAACTCCAAGAGCGAGTAGTAAATCCAATTACCGTTACTCCTAGGGCATTATTGTTAACAATAGTAGCGATCGCCATGACTGTCATCGGTATGGCTATCAATAATTTTATCCTAGGTATAATCGGTACCATAGCAACATTATTGTTATCTGTGGCAATGCTCTTGCCTTGGATAGAAGATGTAGTCGCAGAGTGGTTTTCTGCCTACGAACGAATGCTTTTATGCGGATTCGTGGGAGTTGTTGTTAGTACTATTGGATTAGTTAAATTCACTGGATTGGGCAATCTTATCATGGCCTGGGGACGGAAGATTAATTGGGAAGCCTCGGGAACCTTAGCAGAATGGTTTGGTGCTTTAGGACAAATTCTCATTGCCATTATTGCCGTTTATGTTGCTTGGCGACAGTATATTATTTCTAAGGATTTAACCATTCAGCAAAACCTACTCACCGTCCAACAAAATGTTATTACCCAACAACAAACCATTGATTCTTACTTCCAAGGTATATCAGATTTAGTTTTAGATGAAGAAGGATTATTAGAAGATTGGCCCCAAGAACGGCTGTTAGCAGAAGGACGCACCGCCGCCATTCTTAGTAGTGTAGATGGGAGTGGTAAGGCCAAAATTCTCAGATTTCTCTCCCGTTCTAAATTACTTACACCCTTACAAAGGGATGGACACTTAGGCAGGGCAATTCTTAACGGTAGTGGTGGTTATGCAGAGGATAGGCTCGCAGGGGTGCGGGTGATTGATTTAGGGGTAATGTTAGCAGGTGCAGATTTGGCAGAAACTGATTTGCGGTGGACTGACTTAAGCGAAGCTAATTTTGTCCGGGCAAATCTCAGTGGTTGTGATTTAGTTAAGGCAAACCTATCCCGGGCTATTTTATATGAAACAAATCTTAAAGGTGCGGATCTCAATGGCATTCGTTTATATTATGGTTCATTAGAAACAGCATCTCCCCGCAGTCGTACCGAGCCACCAAACTATCAAACAGGGGAACATACTGGTACGGTGGTAGAAAATGCGGACCTCAGTCATGTTAAAAGGATGTCTGAAGCTACCCGTCACTATTGCTGTGCTTGGGGGGGAGAAAAAACTAGAGCTACTATTCCTGGGGGTTGTGAAGGTATTCCTAACAGGTTAGGTAGATAGTTGCAAGAGATATCATATCAAATCCGGTTACATCGGAATGATAAAAAACCACAGAGGCACAGAGAACACAGAGGAAAAGGAAAAGAGAGGAAATTTAGGCGTTGCATAAATGCGGGATGAACTTAGATTTTTAGCCCAGAACAAACATTACTCCTCTGCGTCTTTGCGCCTCTGCGTGAGATAAAAATCATCTGTCTAATCAGCAACGCCGAAATTTAAATAATTCCGATACAAACGGAAACGATATCACTTTTAACCAAAGGCTAAAGCCAAAAGAAAACCATTAACATCACTTAGACCCCAAACATCTTTTAGGAAAACATAAACCAATGCCACCTGATAGCCCTGAGCAACTATCAAGAATTGTATTGAAAGGTTTTAAATCCATCGCCTCATGTGACCTAGAATTATCACAGCTTAATGTCTTAATTGGCTGTAACGGGGCGGGTAAATCCAACTTTATTGGTTTTTTCAGGATGGTGCAGCAGATACTTGAGGAGAATCTGCAAGTGTTTGTGAGTCGCCAAGGAAGTCCTGATGCCTTATTACATTTTGGTCGCAAAACCACCGAACAGTTAGAAATAGAACTCTACTTTGGCAATAATGGTTACTTTGCCACCCTAGAGCCAACCCAGGATAATCGCCTCATGTTCACCAAAGAATCCTTTTGGTGGAATGTAGGGAGAGAAATGGTGCTTGGCAGGGGTCATTTTGAAACTCTAGCTTTACAAGGTACTGATACAGGGATTGACGATTACGTTGTGCCTGCTATGCAGCAATGGCGTGTCTATCACTTCCATGACACCAGTGATACTGCTTATGTCAAGCAACCCCACGCCATCAATGATAATGTTTACTTGCGTCCTGATGCCCGTAATCTGGCTGCTTTTCTCTATTTACTGCGCCAAACTAATTCTCAATCGTATCAACGGATTATTAAAACTATTCGTTTAGTTGCTCCATTTTTCGGCGACTTTCACTTACGTCCAGCACCACAAAACCCTGATGTGATTGAATTGGAATGGGTAGAACGGGGGCAAGATGTACCTTTTAAAGCTAATCTGCTTTCAGATGGCACCTTGCGTTTTATCTGTTTGACAGTAGTATTTCTACAACCCGTAGATTTACAACCTGCTACCATTCTGGTTGATGAGCCAGAATTGGGACTCCATCCCTATGCCATTACCATTCTTGGCTCCTTAATGCGTACCATAGCAAAAGAGAAGCAGATTATTGTTTCTACCCAATCAGTGGAACTACTGAATCAGTTTGAGCCAGCAGATGTGATTGTGGTAGACCGAGAAGGGGGCAAATCATCTCTGAGGCGACTTGAAGAGGACGATTTGGCTGAATGGCTGGAAGACTACACTCTAGGCGAGTTATGGAACAAGAACATTTTTGGAGGGAGACCTGCAAGATGATTCGAGTCCATATTTTTGTTGAGGGGCAAACAGAAGAAACTTTTGTTAGGGAAGTGCTGTATGACCATTTTCAGCGTCAGAATATATACCTCTACCCCATACTTGTAAGAACGAGCAAAACAGGTAAGGGGGGAGTAGTTAGCTATGGAAAAATAAAGCCCCAGGTGTATCGTAAATGCCGAGAGGACAGTACAGCATTTGTGACCACCATGTTTGATTTATACGGGTTGCTCAGTGATTTCCCTGGTAAAAATTCCCAGCCACACACAACTGATCCATTTGTGAAAGCTTCATATTTGGAACAGCAGATGGGAGCTGATATTGACAATAACAATTTTATCCCCAATTTACTGGTGCATGAATTTGAGGGGCTTTTATACAGCTCGCCTCAAGCGTTTGCTGGTTGGTTTGGGCAAGACATTGCTGATTGTCTTCAGGCAGACTGTGATAAATTTACATCACCAGAACATATTAATGATGATCCGCAAACTGCACCATCAAAAAGGATTCTACGTTTATTTCCTGATTACGAGAAACCTTGGCATGGTTCGCTAATTGCTCTGGATATTGGTTTAGATATTATTCGCGAGCAGTGTCAACATTTTAATCAATGGTTAACGCGCTTGGAGCAAATATCAGAATCATAACCCGAAACTCACGGTTGTTATAGCTGTAGCTACTTTGAGCGCGGACATTGAAATTGGTTAAGCTAAGGAGAATTGTAGGTTGGGTAGAGCGATAGCGAAACCCAACATTGTCAGGACTTTGTTGGGTTTCGTTCCTCAACCCAACCTACGACTAAGGAGGAATGAGGGAGTGTAGACGCACAGAGTCTAAAACTTGTGGGAATATCGAACAGCAAATCTGGGAATTCCCTTCTTCACTCCTTCCCTCCTCTTCTAAAGTGCTACCAATTGGGACTCAATTGCCGAACTATTCAAATCTTTGCCAATAAACACTAAACTAGTTTGCCTAGCTTCATCAGTTTGCCAAGGGCGATCGTAAAATTGATCGAATCGGCTTCCTACCCCTTGCATAACCAAACGCATGGGCTTATTTGGCACTGAAACAAACCCCTTAATCCGATAAATATCCTGCTCTTGTGCTAATGATTGCAACCCCATCATCAGTTGCTCTGGGTCATAGGCACGATCTAAAATCAGGTGGGTTGAGGTAATCTCATCATCATGATCGTGTTCTTCTTCCGTATCATGATGGCTGGGACGACTATCTAAGTTGTCTTCCACCGCCGCATTAAACCCTAACAGCAAGGATGGATCGAGTTTCCCTTCACAACTATCCACCATTTTCACTACCCTGGGTAACTCCTGCCTCACCAACTCCTCAACTGTAGCTTTTGTGGCTTCATCCACCAAATCGGTTTTATTTAAAATCACCAAATCCGCACAAACTAGTTGGTCTTCAAATAACTCTTGCAAGGGGGTTTCATGCTCCAAACTATCATCAGCCTCCCGTTGGGCTGCCACTGCTTGGGGGTCGCTGGCAAATGTACCGGCGGCTACCGCAGCACAATCCACCACCGTAATTACCGCATCCACCGTGGCACCGGAGCGAATTTCATGCCAACGAAAGGCCTTGACTAGGGGTTTGGGTAAGGCTAAACCACTAGTTTCAATCAAAATACAGTCAATACTATCCTTGCGTTGGAGTAACTTTTGCATTGTTGGCAAAAATTCCTCCTGCACCGTACAGCACAAACAGCCATTGGTAAGCTCAAATATACTATCACTACCGTCACTATCTTCCGGGCAAATTTGACAGGATTTCAACAACTCACCATCTATACCCAGCTCGCCAAATTCATTGACTAAAACCGCAATCCGTCGTCCTTGGTTATTTTGTAGCAAATGACGAATCAAGGTTGTTTTACCACTTCCTAAGAAGCCAGTGATAACGGTGACGGGAATTTTTGCAGCCATATTAGTTCGCTAAAAAGACAATTTAGGGGCAATTCTTCTAAGAAGGAAAAAAGCATCTACCTTTTACTTTCCTAGAGGCACTGCCCCTATCAATCCATTATTCCAGATTGACTTATATATTGACTTATATATAGCTGCTGGATAATTATTACTCGGCAGTTGCTAACTCCGTACTACCCCGGCTACGACGACGGGTCAAGGTATTGTAAACCATGATACCGATGGCTTTAATTAAATTACCTTCTAGCTCTTGGAACAGCTTCATGTTCATGCCAAAAGCATCATTAGCTTCATCCACAATTCGATCGCCTGTGGCATCATCAATGGGTAGCTCGTCTAAGGTTTGGCGATATTTGGTTTTGAATCCTTTCTCATCGCTAATATCCGCAAACTCATAAAAAGCAGTACCACCATCTTCCAGGTTCATCGCCGTTTGGGCAATACCCTTAAGAATTTGTCCTCCAGATAAATCACCCAAGTAACGGGTATAGGAATGGGCTACCAATAATTCTGGCTCTGTTTGGGCTAATTCCCGAATGCGCTTAACATAAGCTTCACCCATAGGAGATAGTTTAACTTGCTCCCGCCATTTAGCACCGTAGTAATAGCTCAGGTCCTGCTCTAAACTTTTTTTCCGGTATAGTTCTTTAAAGTTAATTTGAGACACAATGGGATGGTCTTGCAGCTTTTCCATCTCCTCTTCCATCGCTGAATAAACAAAGTAGAGGTTACCTACTAATTTACGATAGGAGTTTTTTTCAACTACTCCCTTCAAAAAACACTTGACAAAACCAACATTTTCTGCCATTGTGTGGGCTTTTTTTGTGCCTACACGCAATTTGCTTGCTAAATTGCTGCTCATACTAAATTTCTCAACTTTAAAAAGTGAACTGGCCAGAGGTCGTATTAAATTGTAAATGGACTTAAACAAAAGCCACTAAAAAGTTACCATAGAACTTTTTGATAAGAATTTTTATTAATTTTTTTGAAGTTTACATCTTCCTTCCTTTTACTTAAAGTCAATAGTTCTTTGTAAAGATTAATTATTGGTGCTAGTTTTGTACACCTGAATAACTAAATTTATCCAGGTAAACAGTCATAAATTTCTATTTTGCATACCCATTGCTAAAGAGAATTATTTTCAATAAAAATGCGTAACTAAATTTAACATGAATAAATTGAACAATTTTCCCAATTGTTCACCAAAGCTCTAGCTTTGGAAAGAAAGCTGCATTCAGGGATTTAAGTAATAAGTAATACAAGGCAACAGGGAACAGGGGCAGGGGGAGTGTGGGGAGTGTGGGAGTGAGGGAGTGAGGGAGTGAGGGAGTGAGGGAGTGAGGGAGTGAGGGAGTGAGGAGGTGAGGAGATGAGGAGATGAGGAGGTGATGAGGTGAGGAGGTGATGAGATGAGGAGGTGAGGAGGTGAGGAGGTGAGGAGATGAGGAGGTGAGGAGTGTAGACGCGGTAGCGGCTTCTCGCTCCAGTAGAAATTAAAACTCTTAACTCCTAACTGTCAACCGTCAACTACCAACTGTCAACCATCAACCGTCAACCGTCAACTTCATCAAGTCTTTACAAGCAATTAATAAAACTCATGGGCATTTTCTCCGACAATAACCTTTATGGTCTGGGATTGCTCAAAATGTATAGTTCAATTCCAATCCTGATAAATAAAAATTCATTAAGAATATGTAAATTGGGTGTATAGTTATGTTCTCCAATTGGACTGTGTGGAGTGTTTAAGCTTATGGTTTCATCAATAACTCGGAATCAAAGGAGTGTGGGTTTGGGCACAGCCTTAGACAATATTCAAGGCAGTTTGCCCAACGAAGGTATTACATTACCAAAAACACCACTCTTTGGTACGGATGGGATTCGAGGCAGGGTGGGGGATTTACTGAGTGCGCCTTTGGCGTTGCAAGTTGGCTTTTGGACTGGCATGATTTTGCATAGCCATGCATCTAATCCTGGACCGATAATTCTCGGACAAGATTCCCGGAACTCCAGTGATATGTTAGCAATGGCATTGAGTGCTGGATTGACTGCTGCGGGATTAGAAGTTTGGTATTTGGGTTTGTGTCCCACTCCCTGTGTTGCCTATTTGACCAATACTACCCATGCCGTAGGTGGGGTAATGATTTCTGCCAGTCATAATCCCCCAGAAGACAACGGAATTAAGGTTTTTGATGCCAACGGTGGAAAACTTCCCTCATCACTCCAGGTAGAAATTGAAGCTGGGATTAGAGGTAATACATCCCTGGCAAACAATATAACTAATTGTGGTAAACATTACTTTCGCCCAGAATTAATCAGTAATTATGCTGATACTTTAAAGCAACCCTTCGGGGGTAATCATCTCCAGGGGATGAAAATAGTCTTAGATGCAGCCTGGGGCGCGGCGGTAGGTTTGGCTCTATCTGTATTTAAGTCCATGGGTGCAGAAGTTATTTGTTTACATAATAAGGCTGACGGCGATCGCATCAATGTTGATTGTGGTTCCACTCATTTGGGAGTTCTGCAAGGGGCAGTAAAGGAATATAATGCTGACTTAGGTTTTGCCTTTGATGGCGATGCCGATCGGGTTTTGGCAGTGGATAATCATGGTAGGGAAGTCAATGGCGATTATATTCTTTACCTATGGGGCAATAGCTTAAAGCAAAAGCAACAGTTGCCAGACAATTTAATTGTTTCCACTGTCATGGCAAATCTCGGCTTTGAGAGGGCATGGAATCAAATCGGTGGTAAGCTGATTCGTACTGGGGTAGGTGACCAATATGTGCAAGCAGAAATGCACAAAACTGGCAGTATGCTCGGTGGTGAACAATCAGGACATATCCTCTGTCGTCATTACGGCATCACCGGTGATGGTTTATTAACGGCATTACATATAGCTACCTTAGTTAAAGAATCTGGCATTTCCCTCGGGGATCTGATTGATGGCAGTTTCCAAACCTATCCCCAATTGTTGCAGAATGTGCGAGTAGAAGATCGAAACAAACGCATGAATTGGGCGAAATGTCAACCATTGCAAGATGCGATCGCTGATGCCCAAGCAGCCATGGGTGATACTGGTAGGGTTTTAGTGCGTGCTTCTGGTACGGAACCAGTCATCCGAGTCATGGTGGAAGCAGAGCTAGCTGATGTGGCTAGTTATTGGACTAATGAATTGGTATCAGTAGTGCAGCAGCATCTAGGCTGAATAGTTGACAGTTGACAGTTGACAGTTGACAGCTCTTGAGTCGAACAATACTGTCCTAACCAATATGTCCATTGCTATATAGCACTATGTTTTTGGGTTAGGACATTTTTCTGTTCCCTATTCCCTATTCCCTATTCCCTTGTATTACTTATTACTTGCGCGTAGTACTATATATTGTGTTTAGCTAATAAAAGCTCTATATATAAAGTTATATAAATAATTGTGAAGATAGGCATTCTTTATGGCATTAGCGTAGGGACTGGGGATCCAGAATTAATTACAGTTAAAGGACTGCGCCTACTGCAACAATCCCCCGTAGTGGCTTTTCCTGCCGGGGTAAATGGGAAACAGGGCATGGCACAACAAATTATTGCACCCTGGTTGCAAGGCAAGCAAGAACAGTTAGCTTTAACCTTTCCTTATGTCCAAGATATGTCCGTACTGACTCAAGCTTGGATTGTCGCAGCCCAGAAAGTTTGGCAATACTTACAAACTGGGAAAAATGTCGCCTTTGCTTGTGAAGGGGATGTTAGCTTTTATAGTACTTTTACTTACTTGGCGCAAACCCTACAACAAATACATCCAGAAGCAAAAGTAGAATTAGTGCCGGGAATTTGCTCCCCCATGGCAGCTGCGGCGGTTTTGGGGCATCCCTTAACCATCCGCCAGGAAAAATTGGTAGTGTTACCTGCCATTTATACAATTGCTGAATTGGCAACAGTTTTAGATTGGGCGGATGTGGTAGTCTTAATGAAAGTAAGTTCAGTCTACCAACAAGTCTGGCAACTTTTACAGCAGCGTAGTTTACTGCCAAACAGTCGCATAGTAGTCAAAGCCACTTTACCTGATATGGTTATATACTCAGACCTAAGCGAACGCCAGAATCTGGAATTGCCTTATTTTTCGATTTTGATTGTACACATAACACCAAGAAACAACTAAATTAAGTTGGCACTCCAGTATATATAAATACTCAAGCCACTTGACAATCTTCCTGTTTATAGGCTAACCCAGATGAAGTTATTATTGGTAATGGGATGCTGCTTTTGCTCTATTGTTTCTAAACTAATATAGATAAATAGAATTGCCAGTCCAATTTAATAAACGAGCCGAGTGAACGATAATAGCTATGTCTTACGTCTCCGTTTTCAAAAATATACCAGATTTCTTAAGCCAACCAACAGGTATAGCCGCTATAGCTTCAATTGGTATCCATGGAGCCATAGCTTTCATTTTGCCGTTGATGCCTGTAGAATCCAATAAACCAAAAACAGTAGCATCATCAAAAGCTGTTGGACTTGTAGAACTAAGTCAGGCAGAGCAGCAGCGTCTACCAAAAACTTCAGTTGCTCCCAAGGTAGCACTCCAACCCCAAATACCCCTGCCAAATATTAATTCGACTCTGCCAAATAATCAGTTTCCATTACCTCCGATTCCATCAAATTCTTCAATTTTAAAGCCACTACCAAGATCTACATCCGTATATCCCACTGCTGCTTTACCTAAAAGGCAATCTTTTACCTTATCTTCTAGGAATAGATTTAATACCGGTAGAAGTGCTTATAAACGTTATACTTCTACTTATAAGCCTTACACTTCTGCCTATAAACCTTCTTACACTTCCCGCAATAGTGGTGTAAATTATGGCAACTCCCGCAAGTTACCAGTTGTCAATCCGGCAAAAATTCCTCCTGGAATCGACACCAATCAAAATTCCCCGAGCAACCAACCTGGAAATACAGCCACAAATAATCAACAGTTAGTTGCTCAAGTCAAACAAGTTTTTCAACCCGGCGAGAATTATAGTATTGCTGCCACAGGCGGTTTCCAAAAATATCAGCCGCAATCACCAGCTAATACAGTCCCAGTTCCAGCTTCATCTTCATCTTCAAGTCAGGCAATTACAGCATTAAATTCTTACCAAAATTTAACCCAGTCAGTTCGCCAAAAATATCCAGGAATTGAAGAAAAAGCTGTTATCCGTGGAGTAGTTCCCGCAGATAAGGTGGCTTTGCAAGGGAGAGTCATGGGGAGATTGGTAGTAGATACTGAGGGTAAAGTGGTAGATGTAGTTTTCCCAGCGGATAACTCCATCTCTCCTGCACAGAAAGTAGCTATCAGGAAGTATTTTCTCAAAAATCCACCGCCAGCTAGCAAGAATCTTGCCTCTTACCCATTTAGTTTGAGCTTCCAGAATAACTCTAATGTGGCTGTTGGCAACAAAATACAGCCCGGTGCGACTCCTGCTAAGAACCAATCCTTACAACAGAAGTTGAGAGAAATTAAGCAAAATCGGCAAACAGCTGCGGTTAACCAACCAGTGAAGCTCAAAACTCCTGTACAGGTATCTCCTTCACCAAACGATAGCAAGAAGCCACAAGCAACTTCGGTTAACCAACCAGTGAAGCTCAAAACTCCTGTACAGGTATCTCCTTCACCAAACAGTAGTAAGAAGCAACAAGCAACTTCGGTTAACCAACCACCAGTAAAAATCAAAACTCCTGTACAGGCAGCTCCATCACAAAACAGTGGTAACAAACTCCTGAACCAACTACGTCAAGTTAGGGAAGAAAGACAAAATAAATCAGAATAGGAATAAAGCTGGATGCTACAAAAGCCCTTTGGGCTTAAGTAATAAGTAATAAGTGATAAGTAAGAAGTGATAAGTGATAAGTGATAAGTAAGAAATAACATATATCATGCTTTTCAGTATGATGTTTGGCATCTTCTATTTATTAAGAAAAAGTTCACGGGGTAACAAGCACCCCGTGAATACTGTGCGTCTTGTTAGACGTTTATCTCCGAAATCACATCCTTAGATGAATTTACCTGAAATCCCTCAACCACAAAGTTTGTTTGCCACTGCAAATCGCGAACAAACTCCCCCTTTTCCATATCCCGTGAAAAGTTAGATAAATTATAAGGTGCTGTGAGGAAAAAACCAGATCCTTGCGAATCCCAACACCGAAAAAAATAGACCAAACAAGATTACTAAGACTCCAGCAATACGGTTCAAAACAACCAAATATATTTGGTTTAAAACTTTTTTCATTAAACTGAGGAAAGTCACTAAGATTAACCACCAAAAGGCTGAACCAATGAAAATACTGGATAAGATTATAGTCAATAAAAAAATTTCATTATAGTCAATCATGTTAAAAATTTCTGACTCAGTTATTAAGATACTCGCTAAGATTATGCTTTTAGGATTTGTTAGGGCAAAAAGTGTAGATCCCAGATAGGTTTTTATTAATCCTGATTTTTGCATATTATCTGCATTCATATCAGATATATCTTTGCGGATACTAGAAACTCCAAAGTAGCAGAGAAAGAATCCACCGATGATTTCTAATACTCCAAGGTAAGTTGATAATAAGAATTTAATCGCAACGAGTCCTGAAAATCCTATAAAACTATAGGTAGTATGAGCAGTAGCCGCTCCTAGTCCTGTAGCAAGGCCATATTTTCCACCATAGGATAAAGTATTTTTTGTACAAAGGATTGTGTTACCACCAAAAGGCAAAGCAATAAAGAAGCCTACAAAGATACCAGATAGCAATAATTTTGTAATCATTAATCATCTATTTAACACATTAAAATTATAGATTCACAGGCTAAACAAATAAACCTTTTTTCAATTTTAAATTTTGAATCTTCAATTCCATTTTTAAAAATTGAAAATCTAGGGCGTATCATCAAATAGGTCTCAATCCAGTATAAAATCAGTAGCCTTGGGAGAATTTAGTAACACGCAGGAGTACTATCATGACACGCCGCTATGCCTTGCGGGATAACCAGTACCGAACGCATCAAAGACTCGCTACCAGTGCGAAAACAGACAGTTGGAGTGACAGCGAAAGATAACCGATTATTTATGGAAGCCTTACTGTATCGCTACCGAGCAGGTATTCCGTGGCGGGATTTACCCGAACGATTTGGGGATTAACGACAATGTTCATACCCATTTTAGTCGGTGGGCAAAGCGTGGTGTGTGGCACAATGTGCTATTTGTGTAAGTCCTAATGGTATTGTATAATTGCGAAAGCTGGCGAATTTATAATGATATCAAAAAATTTTGGTCGTTTTAGTATTAATGGATAAGTCATTTTCTCAGACAACCGCCCCTCTAAATGAATTATGAATTCGCACAGAATTTGTTTGTTGAATATCTAACTCGTTTAGGTGGTGTTATGAATGAGTTAAGCAATCAAATAATACAAGACATAGAAGCTAATAAACTTATTCTCAGTGCATCTTAATCTTGAACCACAGTATTACTATTGTTTTGAAACATTTGAAGAAGCAGTTATTGGAATAGCAGCTTATCGGCAAAGATTAGCTGCTATTGCTATCAATCATGCAAGCTTTGAGAAAACGATTTCGGATAAGGATTATCCCATCGACTTGATAGTCCTCAGACCAAAAAAAGCTAAAGCATCACCACTAGTTCTAATAGGTGGTATGGGACCTTTGGCAGGCATTTCTGGATTTGAGGAAGCTTGTCAATTGTTTCAAAACGAACGCGAAATCATATTAATCCAAGCCTGTAGTATACCGGACAGAACCCAAGTTCTCTCTGAAATCGTACAAGCAGGAACGAAAAGCTCTTCAGTACACCAGTTGATATTAATGTTAGAAAAAGCTGTTGAGGTAGCAACTTCAGAGATTTCTAGCAAAAGTACGCGGATTCAAATGATTTTTCTTTGTAATACTGTGCATTATTTTCTTCCTCAACTCTGGCGAAAACTTTTGATAAATCAACCTCAATTGTTTACAAAGCTTGAGAATATTTCACTGATTGAATCGGTAGTGCAATATCTACAAAATCAAGGTTTGAGGAAACCTTTACTTTTGTGTACCACTGCTACATTATGGGGAAGGGTCTATACCAATCCTTTGGTAAATCAAAATGTAGAATTGATTGAACCAAACGAAACTTTACAGTTAAAGCTTATGGACTGCATTTATCGGGGAGTTAAAGCCTTTAATCGTGATTTAGCTTGTCAAATAGGTGAAGAATTCTTTATGAATCTAATTCAAACTCAACTATTACCCGATTGTATTATCGCCGGTTGTAGTGAAATTCCCTTTTTGCTCACATGGTTAAAAGCAGATTGCACGGGTTTAGTACAGCAATTCTTGTTTGGATTGGAAATTGTCGATCCCGTTAAGATTGCTTTAAAGCAAGCAGATTGGAATCTGAGAACGCGTTTTTGACACTCTCCTGGCTTCTAAGCAGGGGGGCAGGGGGCAGGGAGCAGGGGGAAGAAAAAATTCTACTTAGGTAATTGGCGATGCAAATTATTTTTCATTTGGACTCAGCTTATCCCGAACTCAGGTTATATATGCTAGGACAGTATTGTTCGACTCAAGAACCATCAACCGTCAGATGAGGTGGTGAGGTGATGAGGTGGTGAGGTGATGAGGAGTAAAGCAATTAAAACTATCAACTATCAACTATCAACTATCAACTAAAAAACTCCTAGTATTGCTACTAGGAGTAAAATTGATTGCACAAATATTAAACACAAAAACAAACGAACTTAACCGAATCTAAACCACATTTGCTAGCAGCAATTCTGGGGTTTGGGAGTTACTCACTGTCACCTTATCTTCTGCATCCACATCCACAAAGGCTGTATCACCAGATTTAATCTCACCAGCTAGAATTGCTTCAGCCAGGGAATCCTCTAGATAATTTACAATTGCTCGACGTAAAGGTCTAGCACCATAACTAGGATCGTAACCTTGTTTGACCACTAAATCCTTAAAGCGATCGCTAACTTCCAGTTTAATATCCTTTTGCGTTAATCGTCCAACAACTTCCTTGAGCATGATTTCTGCAATCTGCCGAATTTCGTCTTGTTTGAGTTGGGTAAAGACGATAATTTCATCTAGACGGTTGAGGAATTCGGGGCGGAAGTAAGCCTTCATTTCCTCATTTACTAGATTCTTAATGCGGTTATAGGTAGCGTCTGCTTCACTATCAGCAAACTCAAAGCCTATACCACCACCACCTTTTTCAATCACCTTAGAACCAATGTTAGAAGTCAAAATGATTAAGGTGTTCTTGAAGTTGACTTTCCGACCCTTGGCATCCGTAAGATGACCGTCATCGAGGATTTGCAGCAACATATTGAATACATCGGGGTGCGCCTTCTCGATTTCGTCAAATAGTACTACTGTATAGGGCTTACGCCGCACAGCTTCCGTTAACTGCCCGCCTTCTTCGTATCCTATATAACCAGGAGGCGACCCAATTAATTTGGAAACATTTTGACGTTCCATATACTCGGACATATCCAAGCGAATCATGGAATCTTCCGAACCAAAGAGGTAAGCTGCCAAAGCTTTAGTTAATTCTGTTTTTCCTACCCCCGTAGGACCAGAAAACACAAAACTGGCAATGGGCCTATTGGCGTTCTTCAAGCCCACACGGGCGCGACGGATGGCGCGGGATACGGCGGTTACAGCCTGCTCTTGACCAATTAAGCGTTCATGTAGGGTGTCTTCCAATTGCAGTAACAACTCGGATTCAGATTCAGTTAACTTATTCACTGGTACCCCAGTCCAAGATGCCACAATCTGGGCAATATCTTCCTCATCCACAATGGGGATATTCACCCGCTCCCCATCTTCTAAGTTGTGGAGTCTGGTGGTCAATTGTAATTCGCGATCGCGTAATTCCCCAGCCTTGACAAAATCCTGTACCCTGACGGCCTCACCTTTATCTTTGATGACACCATTAAATTCCCGCTTCAATTCTTTATCCCCAAACTTGAGGGAATTGCGTAAACGTACCCGGGAACCAGCTTCATCAATTAAATCAATGGCCTTATCTGGCAAAAAGCGATCGCTAATATAGCGGTCTGATAATTGGGCTGCCGCAGCCAAGGCCGCATCAGAAATACTCACCCGGTGGTGCTGCTCGTAAACTCCCCGTAAACCCTGTAAAATTTGGATGGTTTCTTCTACAGAAGGCTCACCCACCAAAATTGGTTGAAAACGGCGCTCCAAAGCAGCATCCTTTTCAATATGCTGGCGATACTCATTGAGGGTAGTGGCTCCTAAACACTGGATTTCACCCCTAGCTAAAGCTGGCTTGAGGATATTCGCAGCATCCATACCTCCCTCCGTACCACCAGCACCAACTAAGGTATGAATTTCATCAATTACCACAATGATGTTACCAGCAGTACGGATTTCTTCGACAACTTTCTTCAGACGTTCTTCAAAATCTCCCCGGAAGCGAGTTCCAGCGATTAATAACCCCATATCAAGGCTAAAGACTTGCTTACCCATCAAAATTTCGGGAACGTCTTGGTTATTAATCCGTTGGGCTAAACCCTCAGCGATGGCAGTTTTACCAACCCCTGGTTCCCCAATTAGAACCGGATTATTTTTGGTACGACGGCCAAGGATTTGAATAGCACGTTCAATTTCCTGTTCTCGACCAATTACGGGGTCAATGTTCCCTTCTTGGGCTAATTTGGAAAGATTCCTCCCAAATTCCTCTAGGGCTACCGCACCAGAGCGCCTGCCATCGCTACCAAAACCGCCTGGTGCCACAGATGCGACTTCACCCAGGCGACGAATAACTAAATTACGGATCTGGGAAATGTCAACCCCTAAGTTTTGTAGTACCTTAATGGCGACACCTTCACCAGCCTCAGTTAATCCTAAGAGTAAATGTTCTGTACCAATAAAATTATTACCCAAGCGGCGAGCTTCCTTAAAAGCTTGCTCAAATAGGCTTTTTACTTTAGGGGTAAAAGGAATTTCCGGCGGTAAATAGCCAGAACCCCTACCAATAATTCTTTCAACTTCTTGACGTGCGTCTTTTTGAGTCACGTTTAACTCAGCTAGCACTTCAGCAGCAACCCCAGTTTTTTCTCCCAGTAATCCTAGGAGAATTTGTTCTGTTCCTACAAAATTATGTCCCAGGCGACGTGCTTCTTCCTGGGCAAGCATAACCACCTTAATAGCTTCAGAAGTAAAGTGTTCAAACATAGCAGGTCTTGCTCCCTTACTGCACGGTCGGGATGATAATAAATTTCATCCTTACTAGGACTTCCATAATACTTTGCTTAAAGACAATGTATCTTTATTTTAAGATGAGTGGCAGTAGGGAGAGCCGTAAGCATTAGGGTGTATTTGCCCCCTATCACCATGAAATCAGACTTTTTAGTCATTTTTTAGGATTTGCGATTGGCTAAATTAAATTTGTGATTTTTTATCGCTTTGTGAAGAATACGAAATTTTCAATTGCCTGGGGCACTAAACGGGTACAAGTACAGTTGTTAGTATAAACACACAAATATCCAACATTCATCAGCCAAAATCACCAACAAAAGCTACATGAAAAAAATTTTAGTTACCGGCGCTGCTGGATTTATTGGCTTTCATCTGAGCCAAGGCCTGCTACATAGGGGGGATAGTGTGGTTGGCCTAGATAACCTCAATGATTATTATGATGTTTCCCTGAAAGAAGGTCGTTTAGCCCAATTAAAAAATCAACCGAATTTTAGTTTCTATAAATTAGATTTAGCAGATCGCCAAGGAATAGTCCAGCTGTTTAACGAGCAAAAATTCGACGTGGTAGTCAACCTTGCTGCTCAAGCTGGTGTCCGTTATTCTTTACAAAATCCCCATGCTTATGTAGATAGTAATTTGGTGGGCTTTGTCAATATTTTAGAAGGATGTCGCCATTCACAAGTTAAACACCTAGTATTTGCTTCTTCGAGTTCAGTTTATGGTGCCAATACTAAAATTCCCTTTTCTGTGGGGGATAATGTAGACCATCCCATTAGCTTGTATGCTGCCAGTAAAAAAGCCAATGAGTTGATGGCTCATACCTATAGCCATTTGTACGATTTACCCACAACTGGAATCCGCTTTTTTACAGTTTATGGTCCTTGGGGTCGTCCAGATATGGCATATTTTAAGTTCACCAAGGCCATTTTGGCGGGTAAACCCATAGATGTATTTAATCACGGTAAAATGCGCCGGGATTTTACCTATATTGATGACGTGGTAGAAGGCATCATCCGTGTCATAGACAAAATTCCTCAGTCAAATCAAGCCGATTCCATAGATAATTCCCATCCAGCTACTAGGAAGGCTCCTTACAAAATTTATAATATCGGTAATAACCGGCCTGTAGAGTTAATGCGTTTTATCCAAGTGTTACAGGATTGTTTAGGGGTAAAGGCGGAACAAAATTTCCTGCCAATGCAACCTGGTGATGTTCCCATGACTTATGCCGATGTTGATGATTTAGTTAGGGATGTTGGCTTTGCACCCAGTACATCCATTGAGGTGGGAATTGAAAAATTTGTTGCTTGGTACACTTTTTATTATCAAGTAGAGCGGCGATGTAAGTAAAATTTCTGGATTGGCGACATTTTATAGACGAATTGATTGGGCAGCATCCCAATTGCCATTACGTCCACACAAACAATCAATTTGTAATTTGCTTCCCTGGGTACAGTATTGCACCAACTCCCAACGAATTGAGTTTATTTCTATTCAGGATGACAGTGACTCAATTACCCGATAAAGTTTTGTAAAAGCGCACTACATCTATAGGATTACTATTTGCTTTTGTGCAAAATTAGGTATTGTAGGGTGTGTGAAAACGGAGTTCATAACGCACCATTATCAAGGGTTTACTGTATTATGCTGCGTCTATATACCTGAATTTTCTACGTACTTTTACTGGAAATAGAACCAGATTCCTACAGTTAAATAGACCCTAACAAGACATGATTATTCTACAACCCCACGACTTTGACCGTGGGATTTTTTAACTTAGTGTTTATCCTAGCAAATATTTATTATCTTTACGAAGAATTTACATTACTTATGTATTGATCCTATGATTTGATGATTCAATGTTAATTAAATATACCTATAAATATCAACAAATATTGCACATTATATATTAATTTATTATGGAGCCATCAGATTCTTCACTGATATGGGATAAATACTGGCAAGTTGTTAAACGTCGTTGGATACCTGGTTTAGGAGTATTCTTTCCAGTCTGTGTGGTTTCTGTTTTAGCAGCATCTTGGAAAAAACCTGCTTACGAAGCTGTTGGTAAGTTGTTATTTCACAAGACAAATACCATTGCTTCCCCCACAGGGGTTGAACAGGAGTCTGGGGGCGTAAAATCCGACCCAGCGAATGATCGTAGTAATCCTTTAGATACAGAAGTAGAGGTAATCTCTTCGACTGTGATTGTGCAAAAAACTATAGATCATTTGAAGTTGAAAGATAGTGAAGGCAAATTCCTCAGCTATCAAGCTTTTCTGGATAGATTAACTGTCAAAAATATTCCAGGTACTAATGTCGTGCAAGTGGCTTATGTGGATAGTAATCCGGAACTGGCTGCACAGGTAGTAACTACTCTTATGGATAAATACTTAGATTACAAAGAATCTACTCAAAAAGCTCAAGCGGTATCAGCCCGTCAATTTATAGAAAAACAACTGCCAAAAGAAGAATTGGTAATTCGTCAAGCAGAAGCTAAATTGGCAGATTTTAAAGAAAAAAACAACATTATTTCTCTGCAAGAAGAAGCAACTAAGTCGGTGGAAATGATTGCAGACTTACAACAAAAAATTGGTACTATTAAAGCGCAAATGGCCAATGTCAGTGCCCAAGCCAAGGAAATCAGGGCACAACTGGGGATGAGTAGCCAGCAAGCAGCAGCTTTCAACTCCTTAAGTCAAGCTGAAGGAATTCAAAGCTTGTTCGCAGAAATTCAGCAGCTAGAGTCCCAACTGGCAAACAAGCGCACGGTTTTTCAGAGCAACCATCCTGAAATTAAAAATCTAGAAAGCAAGTTAAATACCTTAAAGAAGATTTTAAAAGAGCGAATTGAGAAAGTTTCGGGTGCTGGAGAGGTAAATCCCAATGGTAATTTGCAAATTGGAGAGCTACAGCAACAACAATGGGCTGCAAAACTGGTGGAATTGGAGTCTATACGCCTAGGGTGGGCTAGTGAATTGGCAACCCTATCTACTTTAGATGCTCGTTATAGATTACGGGTGAACAACATACCCAGACTAGAAAAAGAACAAAGACAGTTGGAACGTCAAGTCAACGCGGCTCAGTCTACTTACTTGCATTTGTTACAAAAACTACAAAAGGCTCGCATTGCAGAAAATCAGCCTGTGAATAATGTCAGTCAGATTTCAGTGCCCACTGTTGTTCCAGAGCCGATATCAGATCGGAAAATCTATTATCAGAGTGGAGTTTTGTTGTCTGGCTTGATTGCTTTGGTAACTATGTGCATCTTAGAGGTGAGAGATAAAACCATTAAGACTGTAGAGGAGGCAAAGCAATTACTAGAAATACCCGTATTGGGTGTAATTCCCCTATGGAAGCAATGGCAAAAACTTCCTGGCACAGAAGGGAATGCAGCGTTATCTTTGCCGATGGTGGCCATGAGGGATGTACCTCGCTCTCCTATGGGTGAAGCTTACCGGATGCTACGGGCGAATTTGAAGTTTGCCAGTGCAGACAAGGAGACAAAGGTAGTATTAGTTACTAGCTCAGTACCTAAAGAAGGTAAATCAACTGTGGCAGCTAATTTAGCTATGGCCATGACTCAGGCAGAGCATTCGGTATTGTTGGTGGATGGAGATTTATACCGTCCATCCCAGCATCTAATATGGAATTTGCCTAATCACCAGGGTTTGAGTAATGTGATCCTCAAAGAGGTAGAGGTGATGAAAGCGATTAAAAAAGTGAGTAACAATCTTTATGTATTAACTTCTGGGGCTATACCTTTTAGTCCAGCTTCTGTTTCCGATTCCCAGCGTATGGCATCATTATTAGATAGTTTTGCTGCCTATTATGACTATGTAATTATTGATGCTCCTGCTTTGAACTTAGTAGTTGATGCTGCTACCCTGGGACAAATGGCTGATGGGGTTTTGTTGGTGGTACGTCCGGGGGTAGTTGATTATAAAAATGCGATCGCGGCCTGTGAATTGTTGGCAAAATCAGGTCAAAATGTACTTGGACAAGTGGTAAATGCAGTTGCTTCAGATAACGAAAATCTCAACTACTATTTCCAAGGAGCATATGAGCTTGAGGATAAAACCCTAAGTCAAGCTTGACTGCTCCCCTGCCTGAAGGCGAGGGGATTCTAAAAGGATGCTGCACGACGGGTTAAAACCGCGTCCTGTAGCTTCTGATTAGCTGTCACCCAGATATAAATCCGGGTGGGGTGAGTCAAAGCACCCCTACACACTCCACTGGTATCAAGTCCAAGTGTTGTGCTTACCTTACGGATGATATTAGCTGCACCATTACAATCTGCATTGATGTACCAATTCATTGCAGTACGGAATAATCCCCGTTTTACTCTACAACCAGAAGATTTCCAATCATTGGGTTTTTCACCATGTTTTGGTAGTGTATCACCATCAACGAATGATGCTGTTGAGGTGTTTGCTTCTTCTGTCTGCAAAAACTCAATGCCGTATTGTTGGCACAATTGCTCAATTCGTTGTTTGAGTCTAGCTGTGGGGATTTGCACAAATTGTTGATTGCATTTCTTACCCAAATTAATCTCTTGTTTAATTCCTTGTCCCCAACCAAACACAACTCGTCCAATCCGGTTTTCCAAACAATGGTTAATAACTATGCGAGCAGTTTTATTAATCCCATCTCTAACTTGACGATTGCGTTTTTCAGTGATGGCAGCAAGTTTATTTGACCAAAATCCTTGGGGTTTATTCTCTTTAATTGTTGCTACTTGTTTGTTATACCAACGATTGAGACTTTTAATATTTCTTCCATCAACAATAAAACTTGTACCAATATTATCAACACAAGTTAACCAATTATTTAAACCGTGGTCAATGCCTAAAATTCTACTTTCTAAAGAACGAAACGCGCAACTGTGTTGCTATTTCTCAGGGGCTTTCACCCTCTCGTTACACTTCTGGTAAGAATATGGAATTTGCTCTACGTTCCCATAACCTAAAATCAATCTCTATTAGCGATCGCAACTCCATAGTAACACTGAGCTAGATCACATAAAATAACATTCCTATCAACTAAAATCCCTGTCAGGCATTGAAATAATATCCTGGTTCCTGTGCTTGGGCTGAAATTGCGATCGCAGTTTTCTAATTAAGCCAAAAAAAGGTTGTAACACCTGTACTGAATCTAGAGTATTTTTTTTAACTCTTGTGAATCGAACAACAATAACCTAAAGCAAAAACAAACAGCCTTTATATACAGTTAGTAGATGGTCGAGTATGTAAAAATCTCCTGGTTTTCTGGGTTGGCATGGCTAGCACTAGTTACTTATTATACTGAAATACTTCAGTTAAATAGGTTGCCAAAACCTTCAATATTAGATATGCTTATGTGGTGCATTAAGAATACCAATATACTTAGTTTATAGCAGTAATTTTTGGTAAGCATCCAAAGTAGCGGACATACTGGAGTTCAAAACGGCCACTGTTGAAATCTGCCAATATATAGGGAACATCCTATTTTGTAAAAGTGTCAAAACTCGAATATTTCTTCGTAATAAATAAATGAAAGTGTGTATAAGTATTATTGCGGATTTTATTTCTCAAAAAATATAATTTGGGCAAGTAAAAGTTTTTAATTTCATGTTCTTTTAATTACATTATGATGACAAATGTACTAGCAAGTATATAATTATACATAGTATATTTAAAAAGCAAATGTGTTTTGCTTTTCAATAAATTTTTTTTAATTTTTCCGGATAGAATGTAACATCCCTGAAATTCGCTTTTGCGAAAGGTTTCGTGGGTATATTGCTATTTTTATTTTTATAAAGTTACTGGGATCTACGATAAAACCCCGATTTTTTCGATCGAAAAATCATGTTAGTCTGTTGCAGTCATAAGTAACAAGTGGAAGTGGAACAAGTTCAAGCTATAAATCGAGTATCAGTAAAACGTAAAACTGATACTCGATTTATAGAACATAAAAACTATAGTTCTTTCAGTCGCTTAATAAATTCGGACGCATGAATCAAAAAAAATTGTGGATTTCTGTCGCTTTGTCTACGGCTGTTTTGGGCATACCCTCAACTGTTGGCGCACAAACGACTGGAGCAAAGGTAACCTCTTCTCCATCTCTAGCCAATGGCAATGTGATTAAGGTGGGAGAATACCAATCTCCAGCAGCGAAACTTTCCCCAAATAATTTAATTACAAAAGTTCATACTCACAACCTAGAAGGTCGTCAGGCAGCAACTTTATTTGTCCGCGACATTCCTGTAATTACCTTCCTCGGTTCTGAATCTGCTGCCAGTGGTGAAACAAAACTAGGAAACATTGGTAATTTCAATAATGCAAGCCTCCATGCTTCCGCAACTAATAAATCTGTAAAAGCGGCTGGAAGTGGAAATCTCAAGGATATTAGTAATCAGGACTTATCCGTTAATCACAACCCTGCAGGTAGAGCTGGTATACTAGCGGCCAAACTAAACCAGCTCACTCAGGGCAAAGTGGATGCAAGTAAGATTACTGTTAGTTGGAAGGGAAACACTAATAATAAGAGTTTAGCTCCTAAGGACGTTTTACCGGAAGCATATGTAATCAAAGTTAATGATGCACAGCTGGTAGAGATAAACAATAACACAAGACTACCCGATACGACCAATGACTTGGCACAAGACGCTTTGCAAGCAACTAATCGCTTGCGGAGATTAATAGGTAAGGCATCTCCTTTAAAAGAGGTTGCCAATTTGCCAGCTGCTAGTAATTTAACACCAGATTCTCCAGAACAAATTCTGATTGCTCACCACACAAAACGCTACAGAAGAAGACGGAGACGGCGGGGTTTAAGAAGCAGAGTGCGTGGCATTTTTGGGGGTCTAGCTTCCTTCTACGGTTATGATGGCTCCAGTAATAAAACTGCTTCTGGAGAAAGATTTCACCCAGAAAAAATGACAGCGGCCCATCGTAGTTTACCTTTCGGTACAAGGGTTCGCGTTACTAATCCTCGTAATGGCCGTTCAGTTGTAGTGCGAATTAACGATCGCGGTCCATTCATTCGTGGTCGAGTCATTGATTTGTCATATGGTGCGGCACGGGTATTAGGAATCATCCGCAGGGGAGTTGCACCTGTAAAAATTCAGGTTTTGGGTAGATAATAGTTACTAATTTTGTAGACAAATCTACTCAAGCTTTGTAAGGTTTTAACCTTACTGGGCTAACTACGAGCCTCTCTCCACCCGTTTGTGTAAAATGCACAATTCCCAACTACTTTAAATTTGAGTACGGGAGCAATATGTAAGGTTGTCCATCATATTCTCTTTGAACTTGTATAAAACAGTGGTTGGATTCTTGATGG
>JAAUYD010138818.1_pt1 | contig 28595 bp, 28 predicted proteins | sample 7278101 | NCBI WGS metagenome assembly JAAUYD01 (sample SAMN14350128, study PRJNA611818) | marine sediment metagenome | isolation source: surface marine sediment (0.6m) | place: French Polynesia: Moorea | collected 2018-08
AACTGTTTCCGTCCAAGCCTCAATCCACTTCTCCCGATTTTCCGCGATGGCGGCCGGGTCAAGCACGGCCGGCTGCTCGGCCAGCTGACCGAAGGTCACAAACTCCTCCGGCAAAGTGGCTTCGGTGCTGGCCGGATAAACAAACATGTTGAGGGGGATATCATCCTGGAACGTTTTACTTAACATAAAGTCAATCAGCTGACCGGCCGCTTCGCTATGCTCCGTCCCGTTCAAAATACCGGCAAATTCGATCTGCCGAAAACATGAACCCGGTGCGGTCACCGAGGCGGTGGGGGCCTCCTCAGGGCGCGGGTCGGCAAACAACACTTCGGCCGGTGGGCTGCTGGCGTAGCTGACCACAATCGGCCGGTCCCCGTCGGAAGCGCCGGTAAACTGGCCAAAATACGCGTCTTCCCAACCGCTGGTGACCAGCACGTCGTTTTCGACCAGCGCCGCCCAGTAATCGAGATACCCGCCTTCACTGTAAGTGTCGATCGTCGCCAACAAAAACGCCAGACCCGGGCTCGAGGTGGCCGGATTCTGCACCACGGTCAACCCCGCATAAACCGGATCAATTAAATCTTCCAGGTCAGCTGGCGGAGCGATACCGGCATCGGCAAACCACCCCCTGTCATAATTGAGGCAAACATCGCTGTAGTCGATGGGAATCGCCCGGTTTTGCTCGTCAAGCCGCAGTTCAGGTGAAATCACGGCCAGCGCCTCCGATTCATGAGGCAGGAAAATATCATTATCCAACGCCCGGCTCAAAAAGGTATTGTCCACCCCAAACAAGACGTCCGCCAGGGGAGCATCCTTGGCCAATACCGCCTTGTTGACCATTTCACCGGCATCCCCCGCCTTAAAAATTTCAACGGTTATGCCGGTTTCTTCGCTAAACTGGGCCAGCGTTTCCGCGCCGATTTCAAAACTGTCGTGGGTCATCAACACCAGATTTACCGGCTCGGCCGTCTGTGACGTGCCGCAGCCCGCTATTGCCCACAGTATCGCCACCAGTAAAAAAAGTCCCTTCTTCATTTTCTCTCCTCAATTTCAAGTGAATCGTGTTTAAAAACTCATTGAAGACGATGCCTGAGCCTGTCGAAGGCTGAGTCGGATCGAAACGGAAAGTTTTATTTGTTGATCCGCTTCGGCTTCGACAGGCTCAGCCAGCGCTTTTCTGGCGTTTTTAATCACTTTCTTTTCAGTCAGCCGCGGCTGGTTTTTAATATGATCCAATTAACTGCTGTGAAACCTTAGCAGGCATAAAAAAAGCCCCCTGATCCTGTTTAATCGGTAGGAGGCTGAGCGTTCTCAAAATTGCCTACGCCAGTATTATCTGGATCAGGTCATCGGTTCACGCTGTCACACACCGTATCTCAGCCGGGTTTTACCCAGCACCCGCGGATATTTAATTGTGAAATCTATTATACCCCATTTCGAAGACTTCAGACCACAGGCAGACCACAGACCTCAGACTACAGACTTCAGAGGATTGTACACGAGGCGCGGATTTGCTTTCGTCAATAAATATATCCTGAGGTCTGTGGTCTGTAGTCTGAGGTCTATGATCTATGGTCTTTTTTCCCATTTCCTCCCCCACCCACATCATTTATAATCATCCTCATGATTAATTTATTATTTGCCATTATCGGTTTTCTTGTTGGTGGCGTCATCAATGCTCTGGCGGATGATTTGCCAAAACGACGGGCTGTGCAAATGCCCCACTGTCCAAACTGCGGTCACAAGCACGCGCCAAGCGGCTGGCTGGGCTTGACGCGCGCTATTTTGCATCGGGGACAGTGCCCCAACTGTGGTGAGGCGGAAAGACGACGGACCCTTCTTGTCGAAATCGGTACCGCCGTGGTGTTTGCCGTTCTACCCTTTTTCTTCTCGACCTGGCCGGGTCTTTTGATAACCGCCTTCTACTTCGCCATATTGATTTTGGTCATCGTCATTGATATGGAGCACCGCCTCATTTTGCACATCGTGACGTTCCCCACGACGCTGCTGGCCATCGCCCTGAGCCCTTTAATGGAAAATGGAAACACCTGGCTGTCCGCCCTCGTTGGTGCGGCCGTGGGCTTTGTATTCTTCTACGTTCTTTACTGGATCGGAAACCTCACCTTTGGACCCGGGGCCCTTGGATTTGGCGATGTAACCCTCTCCATGACGATGGGGGCCATGCTCGGCTTTGAATTTATTTTGTTTGCCTTAATTTTGGGGATTTTATTGGGTGGCATCATCAGCTTTATTCTCATCCTCGCCCGCGTTCTCCACCGGCGCAGTCGCATCCCATACGGTGAATTTCTAGCCACGGCCGGTATGGTTATGCTACTATGGGGTCCACAAATTGTTGACTGGTACTTTGGCTGACAACAATTTACCATACACCGGGCACGGTTAAAAAACCACAGATTTTTCAAAACAGTTTTTGCTTTGCTTATCGATCCGTGCGGCTTCAAAATATGATGCGGCCGTGCGCTATTTGTTGGCCCTGAACCAATCCTATGCTCGCAGTAAACAATCAGGATTCAGCAGTATCTATGGATTCGATTATCATTCGCGATCTATCCGGCACAGAAGAGTTTCGGCAGATAGAGCGAGTTCAAACGGTAGCCTGGAGCCGAGATCAGCGCTCCCTCGTTCCGTGGGAATTTATGAAAACCGCTCGATACAGCGGAGGAATTGCCGTCGGGGCGTTTGATCGGGATCAGCTAATAGGCTATGCGTTTGGCATCTTGGGGGCGATCCCCTATCAGGATGAGCGGGCAAACCTCCCGCCCGCGGAGCGGCTGCAGCTTTATTCCCATCAGCTGGGAGTCCTCCCCGACTATCAAAGCATGGGTATCGGCCGGCGGCTCAAGTTGGCCCAGCGCGAGCGGTGCCGCCAGCGCGGCATCAACCTCATGACCTGGACCTTCGATCCACTGATGGGGCGCAACGGCTGGCTTAACTTGGGTCACCTCGGCGGGATTACCGGTACTTTTTTGCCCGACTGGTACGGTCCGCTGCGCCATCGCTGCCTGCTTGAGTGGTGGATCGATTCACAATATGTCGAGAAGCGGCTCAATCAAACAAGACCGATCGTCCTGCTCGATGGCTATCTCTCCCGAGAAGTCCCCATTGCCAACCCCACAACAACGGCCGAGAGTGGCCTCGTCGTCCCTCCAAGGCGATTTAACGTGGTGGATCATGAACAAATTCTGCTGGAAATTCCGGGGAATATAAAAAAAATGGGGCAGCGAAACCCCGAACTTGAAAAATCATGGCGGATCCACGCCAAAGCGATTTTTTCAGCTTATTTCTCACGTGGATACATTTTTTCAGACGTCACTCGCACAACCAACGAGTTCGGCCACCGCGTCTTCTACGTGCTAACCAAGCAAAGCAAAACACAGCGATTTGAGCCTCCTCAATTAATAGTTACTGGTTAATTGTTGTTGGTTATTGGGTATTAGTTATTGATTATTGGTATATTTGTGTATTGGTATAATGGCATATTACAACCAACCCCAATATACCAATAAACTAATAAACCAATAACTAATAACCGGTAACTGTTAACCTAACATGTCTCTTAAAAATCAGACCATCTCATTTATCGGCAGCGGAAATATGGCGGAAGCGATTTTTGCCGGGCTGCTGCGCAAAGAAGTTGTGCAACCCTCACAAATTTTGGCGGCCGATATCAATCACGACCGACTGGTTCATCTGGCAGAAAAATACGGGGTTCGCACGACCACCAGCAACTGGGAGGCCGCCTTGGACGCCGATGTGGTGATCCTGGCGGTTAAACCGCAATATTTTGCTACGGCGGCGGCCGGGGTGCGCGGTCATTTTAAAAACCACACCCTGGTGCTGTCCATTATGGCCGGTATCACGATCGAAACAATCGAACACAGCCTCGAGCACCCGGCCATCGTGCGCTCCATCCCCAATACCCCGGCTATGGTGGGGGAAGGGATGACCATCTGGACGGCGGCCGAGCAGGTGACCGATGCTCAAGCTCAGGCGGCCGAAGCGATTTTAACCGGTTGTGGCCAGGCGGCTTACGTGGCCGAAGAGAAATATCTCGACATGGCCACGGCGATTAACGGTTCTGGACCGGGGTATGTCTTTTTAATATTGGAAGCGATGATCGATGCCGGCGTGCAAATGGGATTTACCCGGCCGGTGGCCGAACAAATCGTCATCCAAACCGTCGTGGGCTCCGCCCTCTACGCCCGGGAAAGCGGCATTCACATCGCCCAACTGCGCAACCAGGTGACGTCCCCCGGGGGCACCACCGCGGCCGGGCTCTTCGCCCTCGAACAGGGCAACCTGCGGGCGACGTTGGCCCAGGGCATCATGGCCGCTTACAAACGATCGGCCGAATTAGGGAAGTAGACTACAGACCACAGACCTCAGACCACAGTTCTGAAGTCTGTAGTCTGAGGTCTGAAGTCTAACATGCGTCTCCTACTCTCATTCTTCCTCCGCGATTATCACATCCAAACCAGCTATCGCCTCTCCTTCTTTTTGAGTTTTTTCGGCATCTTTTTTCGGGCGTTTACCTTTTTCTTTATTTCGCGTCTGGTAGGCGATTCGGCTTCTCCGTATCTCGAGGGGTTTGACGGGGATTATTTCGCTTTTGTCCTGATCGGTATCGCCTTTAACAATTATTTTGGCACCGGGCTCAGCTCCTTTTCCACGGCCCTGCGTCAATCACAAACAACCGGGACGTTAGAGGCGGTTCTCATGACCCCAACACCGGTTTCGACGATGATTGTGGGCTCAGCCGGGTGGAATTATTTTTTTACCACGGTTCAGGTTCTGACCTATTTTGTGCTGGGGCTTTTTCTTGGATTGGATCTGTCGGCCGCCAACTGGCCGCTGGCCGCCTTTAGTCTCCTGTTGTCAATTCTCGTCTTTGCCAGTATCGGCATTTTATCGGCCGGCGTGATCATGATCATCAAGCGCGGTAACCCGATTACCGCCCTCCTTTCCAGCCTGTTCGCCCTGCTCGGTGGCATTTACTACCCGATTTCTCTCCTGCCGGACTGGCTCCAGTTTATCGCCAATCTTCTGCCAATCACCTATGCCCTTAACGTCATGCGCCTGGCGTTAATCAACGGAGCCTCCTGGTTTGAGGCTCGCTGGGACCTTTCGATTTTGGCCCTGTTCTGCCTCCTGCTTTTTCCCTTTTCGCTGTGGTTTTTTGGCCAGGCGGTTGATTATGCCCGACGTGAAGGGACACTCGCCCACTATTAAAGACCACAGACCTCAGACTTCAGACGACAGAAACCTTCTGATGTCTGAAGTCTGAGGTCTGTAGTCTGTTGTCTATTTTCCGGCTACAATAGACCCCAATCATCACAGAGCTATTAAGCTAATGAGCTGGCAGGCCCGCAGGGCCGTGCTGATTCGCTCTAGAAGGAGTATTTTTACCATGGCAAAACGTTCATTCCGTGGAAAATCAAAGGCAAAAAAGACCCCCAACAATCCCAACGCGATGCTGGCCCAGGTGCAGAAAATGCAGGAAGATATGGCGGCCGCGCAGCAGGCGTTAGAAGATGAATTTATGACCGTCTCCGCCGGTGGCGGGGCGATCACCATTGAAATTTCCGGTCATCAGCGGGTCAAAGCGATAGAAATCGATGAAGAGCTGCTTGATCCGGAAGAAAAAGAGATGGTCCAGGATATGCTTGTAGCGGCCGTTAACCAGGCGATCGAACAATCACAGGCAATGGCGGCCGAACGGATGGAATCAATTTCGTCCGGCGTCAGCGGCCTGAACGATATGCTGGGTGGGTTGGGGCTCAATTTATAATTGTCAATGGCTAATTATCAACAGCTAATAGCTAAAATTTAGCAATTGACAATTAGCAAATAGCAATTAGCAATTAACCATGTCCGTCCTCCCCCGTTCAATCCAACAGCTCATCAACGAGTTTTCCCGCCTGCCGGGAATTGGCCCCAAGTCCGCCTCGCGCCTGGCTTTCTTTTTGCTGCGCGGTGCCGACCCGAATCAGGCGGTTGACCTGGCCAATGCCCTGGTGGCCTTAAAAGAAAATACCCGCTTTTGCTCGATCTGTCACAACATCACCGAGGATGACCCGTGTGTGATCTGTACCAACGAAGAGCGAGACAGCACGCTGATGTGCGTGGTCGAAGAACCGCTCGACCTGGTGGCTATTGAGCGGTCGCGCGCTTTTAAGGGCCGCTATCACGTTTTACACGGTTCAATCTCCCCCGTTGAGGGGATCGGTCCCGATGACCTGACCATTGAATCATTGGTTAAGCGGATTGACGCCGGTGAATACAGCGAAGTCATTATCGCCACCAACGCCACCCTCGAAGGAGATACAACCGCCCGCTACCTCGAGCGGCGTCTGGCTTCTTTTGGCTTAAAACTCTCCTCCCTTGCTCGCGGTCTGGCCGTCGGATCCGATCTCGAATACACCGATGAAGTGACCCTGAGCCGGGCCCTGCAAGGACGACAGGAATTATAATTGTCAATGGCCAATAGTTAATACTCAATTGTCAATTAAGACCAGTTGATTATTGATTATTGACCATTAACCATTGATTATTTATGAATGTTCTCATCACCGGGGGGGAGGGTCAGCTCGGCCGGGCCCTGCAGCAGTCGCTTGCCCATCACCAGGTCACGGCCGTTGACCTGCCCCATTACGACATCGCCAATCAAAAACAGATCTTTGAGCTGATCGACACGCTACGGCCGCAGGTGGTCATCAATGCCGCCGCCTATACGAATGTCGACGGGTGCGTCTCAAATTATGCGCTGGCCTTCAAAAGCAACGCCCTCGGTCCGCAAAACCTGGCCCTGGCCTGTCTGCAAACCGGAGCCGCCCTGCTGCAGGTCAGCACCAACGAGGTTTTTCCCGGTGACCGGCCGGGTGGCTATGAAGAATGGATGCCCCTCCGGCCGCTCAACCCGTATGGCAAAAGCAAAGCGGCCGGTGAGTTTAATATTCGGGGGATTTTGCCCCAACATTACATCGTGCGCACCGCCTGGCTCTTCTCGGTCGGGGGGAAAAATTTTATCCACGCCATCCTGCGCCGCGCCCGCGAAACCGGCCGACTGCGCGTGGTAACCGATGAAATTGGCAATCCAACCTACGCCCCAGACCTGGCCCAAGCGATCGCCCAGCTAATCGAGACCGGTCAATTCGGCACCTATCATTTTGTCAACAAAGGCGCCTGCTCCCGCTGGGAATTTGCCAATGAAATCCTGCGTCAGGCAGGATTAACTGATGTGACCAATGAACCGATTTTGTCCACTGAATTTGACCGCCTATCAACCCCACCTCATTACGGTGAACTGCTCAATCTCAATGGAGCAGCAATCGGGATCACCCTGCGGCCGTGGGAAGAAGCGGTGGCAGAATTTCTTAATGGCTAATGACTAAGGCCAATAGCTAATAGCTAAAGGTTTTAGCTATTGACAAATAGCCATTAGCAATTAGCATTTATCCCCTTGATCTCCATCATCATCCCCCACTGGAACGGCAAACATCATCTCGATGTGTGTCTACATAGCCTGCGGCGGCAAACGCTCAAATCATTCGAGATTATTCTGGTTGACAACGGGTCGAACGACGGCTCCCAAGATTATGTCAAGCAAAACTTCCCTGAAGTGCGCCTCATCGAACTGGGTGAAAATCAGGGATTTACCGGAGCATGTATCGCCGGTTATAAAGTGGCACAAGGTGATTTTATCGTGCTGCTCAATAATGATACCGAAGCAGATTCCCACTGGCTGGAGAAAACCATGGAAAGCTTCGCTCGTCAGCCGCTGGCCGGGGCGGTTGTCGGCAAAATCCTGCTGTTTGATCAGCGCGATACCCTGCACACGGCCGGAGATTTTTATCGCCTCAACGGTTTGCCCGGGAACCGCGGCGTCTGGCAAAAAGATACTGGACAGTACGATAAAGAAGAGGTGGTTTTTAGCGGCTGTGGTGCGGCCGTAGCCTATCGCCGCACCGCTCTCGATGAGGTTGGCTTCCTCGACCGCGATCTCTACTTCTCCTGTGAAGATGTCGACCTGGGCTGGCGGCTCAACCTGGCCGGATGGCAAACGATTTATAACCCGTCCGCCATCGTCTATCACAAGGTCAAGGCCTCCGGGGGGAGCGGCGCCATCGCCAGCTATCACGACGGGCGAAATTTCCTGTGGATCATCTGGAAAAATTATCCAACCACGCTGCTGCGCCGCAACTGGCTGCCTATCGCCCGCGCACAGTGGCAAATCACCCGTGAAGCACTCAGCCACTGGCGTGGAGAAGCGGCTCGGGCCCGCTTGCGTGGCCAGCTGGCCGGCATGCTGGGATTGTTCAAAATGTGGCCCAAACGGCGGCGTATCCAGGCCACCCGACGCCTCTCCGACGCAGACCTAACGGAACGGTTATCCGCGGTTGACGAGCCATAGGGTGACGGGTAACATTAATCGGTTGGATCAATTTGCTTATGGAACACCAAGAAAAAGCGTCACATCCGTATTTATCTGTCATCATCCCAGCTTATACGGAAGAAAATCGGATCGGGGATACCCTCAACATCACCTATGCCTATTTGAGCAGCCAGCCCTATACGTGGGAAATTGTTATCGTTCTTGACGGCCCGGACGACGGGACTCCGGACATCGTGAAGCGGTTTGCGGCCGACAAGAAACAGGTTCGCTGGATCAATCGGCCGCAAAATCGCGGCAAGGGATTTACCGTGCGCCAGGGGATGCTCGCTGCCAGTGGGCAAATCCGTCTCTTCACCGATGCCGACAACTCAACCGACCTCTCTCACTTTGAACAGATGCAGCCGCTTTTTGCTAGTGGAGCGCAGGTCGTTATCGCCTCCCGCGATCACAAAGACGCCCCGACCGCCCAACAGTCGATCCCCCAACCTTTTTTGAAGCGGTTTTTAGGCAACGCCGGCAATCTTTTTATCCAGATGATGGTCGTGCCCGGCATCTGGGATACCCGCTGCGGTTTCAAGGCCTTTTCCGCAGATGCCGCCCAAAAAATATTTACAACCGCCCGTATGGATGGGTGGAGTTTTGATGATGAAGCCCTGGCCCTGGCCCGACGCTTTGGTTACAAAATCCACGCCATTGGGGCTAACTGGACCGATGCCGAGGGCACCCACGTCACTCGCCTCGACTATCTGCGCAATATTTGGGAAGCCATCCGCATCCGCTGGAATCTCATGACCGGCGTCTACAATCGCCAACCGGCCGAACAAATCGACATCATAACGATCAATAATTGACCACCAGGCAACCCCATGAATGGATGAATAATCGTTCACTCACTCGTGGTGTGTGACGGGTCACAATCGCGGCGTTGTCGAACGGAATAATTTTTCGCAATCTGAGCTTAAGCGCAGCTCAACGAGATTCCTCGCTGACGCTCGGAATGACAAGTGGTTTGCTCAACAATTTAATCCAAGTTGCCACCTGCAGACACCCCAATTAACTATTGACCATTGATTAATGACAATTGATCATTTCTTTCTTCTCACAACGCCTTCTTTCCAGGCCAACACGGCCGCCTGGGTCCGATCCCCCACGTGCAGCTTGCCTAAGATATTGCTGACGTGATTTTTGACCGTACGTTCGCTAATCACCAATTTTTCGGCAATCTGACCGTTCGACAACCCGTCCGCAATCCATTTTAAAACCTCAAGCTCCCGATCGCTGAGTTCGGTAAACGGATTGATGGTCGCATGGCGGGCGCCGTGCACTTCTTCAACCAGTCGGGCTGCAACCCTCGGATGTAATACCGCCTCTCCATGTGCCGCCAAACGAACAGCGTCCGCTAAATCAGCCGGATCAACGTCTTTTAAAATGTACGATAGGGCACCGGCCCGAATCGCCGGGAAAATATGCTCGTCCTGATGATACGAAGTTAAGACGATAATTTGGGTGCGCGGGCTGACCTGCTTGACCGCTCGGGTACTTTCCACGCCGTCCATGCCGGGCATAACGAGGTCCATTAACATCACGTCCGGGGCCAAAGATGAAGCCAGGTCAACCGCCTCTCGCCCGGATTCCGCCTCTCCCACAACGTCAATATCGGGCAGCATGTCGAGATACCCCTTTACCCCCTGACGCACAATTTTGTGATCGTCCACCAGGACAACGGTGGTTGCCTCCGCAGTTGGATCGTTCATGTTACTAAATATCCTTCTTTGTCCTACTTTAGCGGCACGCTGACCTCAATCGAAGTCCCGCGGCCGGGCGCGCTGAAAATCTCAACCTCCCCGCCAATATGCGCCACCCGTTCCTGCATGCTGGCCAGTCCAATACCGGAAGCGGTTCCTTCATCCACCACAAAACCAACCCCATCATCCTGCAGGCGCATCTTGATTTGCCCATCTGCCCATTTTAAATAAACGGTGGCCCGCGAAGCCTGGCTGTGCCGGCCGATATTTGACAACCCCTCCTGGGCAATGCGAAACAGCGTTTGCTCGAGCTGCAGCGGGGTCGGCCGTTCTCCCTGCACGGCGACTTCAACCGGAAGATCGTGCTGTCTCGACCACTTCTCCGCGTAATCGCGCACGGCCTCCACTAACCCCTTATCTTCTAGCGCGGCCGGCCGCAGCTCCTGAATCAAACCGGTCAACTCCTGCTTCATATCGGCGATCAGCATTTTGGCCTCTTGTAAATGACGGGCAATCAGTTCCTCATCTCCCTGCTCCAGGGCCAGCTGAGCGGAAGCCAGCTGCATGCTGGTGGCAAACACCTGCTGTTTGACCGCATCATGTAGCTCACGAGCCAGCCGATTGCGCTCTTCAAGATGAGCCAGCTGCTGTCGCGTTTGCAGCAGCGCATCCAAATCGCGCGCCATGCGGTTGAGCTGACGTGACAAATCCCCCAATTCATCTGCTCCCTGTTCGGAGATCATGGTGGTCAATTCACCTTCTCCCCAGCGTTCGGCCGTATTAACCAGATGCTGGATGCGCCGGGTCAACCCCCGGGTGCTGATGATCCCAAAAACGATGCCGATCAAAATGATCCACACGGCCGAGCGGCCGGTTGACATCAGGGTTCCCAGCATCCGATCCCCTAATTCACACCAGAAACACGGGTTTGGCGAGCTTACATCTACAAAAAGGACCCCTAATCGTTCTCCCTGGGGAGAAAAGATCGGCACGGCGGCAAAAATACTCTCCCCTAAAAATTGATCTGCAGCCTGGGGCTCAGTCATGGCGGCTCGCCAAACCCGTTCGGCCGGATCAGAAAATGAGTAGTCGGGTGGCAGCTGAGAAATCACCGCTCCGCTGGCGTCAAATACCGCAACCCCAAATGTTTTATTATAAAAGGTGAGAGATTCTCCCTCCGGCTGCGGTTGTTCAATTGCCAGCGTCAAATTTGTCATTTCATCGCTGCTGCGGGTAATGGTCATTAACCACGCTTCAATCGCCTTTTGATCGGGAGGCTCGGCAGCCAAATAAGAAGAAACCTGTGGCGTGATGTGATGGAGTTGATCAACCGTTGTTTGCGGTAATCCTTCGATATTAATTTCACGAGCCTGGTCCGCCAAAAACAAAACCTGCTCAATTAAGAGCAGGGTGAAAATAACAACAATTGTCACAACCGCATAAGACAAAGCGAGCTGCCAGCGCAGGCGACCAACCCACCGGGGAAAAGAAAACATGGTTCTATTATACTTGTCTGCGTTGAAGAAAGTATTTATAAACCGGCCTCAATCACCCGACATTGTGCTTCGCGATCGATTGACCTTGATCGCTTTCCCACGTCCAATTGCCGGCAGGGCCTTCCACAGCAGCAAAATATAAGCCAACAGCTGCAGCCCGGCGAACAAATGTACCCCATACTGCAGCTGCAAAAAAGCCAGCCGGCTAATGCCTGCCGCAGCGGTTACTATCGCCAGCCAGTGAAAACGACGGCCGTGCTCCAACAGAGATCCGGCCGCGACAACCCCCAAAACCCCTAACAAAAGAGTGCCTAGATCATACTCAGCACCGCGATTTACCTGGCTTAACACCTGTAAAATCCCCAGCCAGAACAATGTAAACGATAATATCACTCTATTTTTCACTTGAATCAAACCTCCTGTCCCTGCAGTTGAAAATTCTTTAAGTAGTTAGCAAAAAGAATTGTTAAAAGAAGCCACGGATTAACACGGATTTTCACAGATTTCTCTTTCTAATCTGCGAACCTACGGTTCTGCGCTGCGCGCTCTGCGAACAATTAAATATTGAAAAATTCTTGCAATTTACTTAATAATAAACGCTCAAAATCATTGATTTTCAGAGCAGTATGCTTAACCTGCCTATTTGTAATCATTCAGACGGCTTGCAGCTTCGATAACGATGATTAAGCCCTTCACCCAGCCACAAGTCTCTGGTCTCTAGTCTATTCCCCACACTCCTTCTTCACATCGTCCTAAAGAACCATTTCTCGTGGTTCTAGGGTCACGCTTACCCCAAATAAACTCGTTTTTTTCCCTAATTGCGATCCAAGATGGGTTTGGTTGCCTTGCGTCCACGCTGGTTCCGTCGAGTCGGGCGCAGTCGAGTGGCGATGACCCATTCAGCAACGAGGATGTTGATCAGCCAGCCTGCACCCATCGCCAGGGCCCGATTGGTTAGGGTGAACTCCTGCTGTAATACAAAGATGGGGATATGACTGAACACCTGCGTTCCGGCACCCATCGCCAGGGCGTATGCCCGAATCATCCACGCGCCGTGCTGCCGAAATTTACGCCGGCGAATCGTGTCCGTCGCCAATACCAGGGCGATAATCATGCCGCCACCGACAAGCAGCCGCATGATGTAGAGCGCAATCCCATCGTAGGCGGGCCACGGGTAAAAATGTGACATCCACAGGCCGGAAATGGCGGTTACAAACCCGGCGGGAATCAGGATTCGGCCGATTCTCCGATGCAGCTTCAAATGCCGCCGCCGAAAGCGAGGGGCAAACTGCAGCGCGCCCAGCAGCGAATACAAAATCACGCTGATAATATGGGCGACGACCGGAAACGGTTGGGCAAAAAACCGAGCGGTTTCTGGTGTAATTCCTGTACCCGTCGCCAGTTGGAACAGGCGGAAAGTGCCGCCGACAGACGGGACAAGACTGAGCAGGATCAAGCCGGTGGGGATAAGGATTTCGGCCGAAACCCACCCCTTTCCTATCGGTTTTCGATCGGCAAATCGGTTTAGTTGGTGGTGTAAATTGGTGTTCATACTATTTCCTCACTGTGTTGGAGACAGCGTGAATCACAGCCGGGCTGCTACCTGACATGCGATACGCTATCGGTTGTCTATAAAATTGATGTGTTACTCGGTATCTTCTGACTGGTCGTAAGAGAAAACGGCGGTCAGCGGCTCATCAAATACCAGCGCAATCCGAAAGGCTAATTCCAGAGAGGGTGAGTATTTGTTTTTCTCGAGCGAGATAATCGTTTGGCGGGTGACGCCAACCTGTTTGGCCAGCGCCTGCTGCGTCATTTCGTTATTGAGAAATCGCAGTTTGCGGATGTTGTTGTTGATTTTGAACTTACTCACGATCTCATTCCTGTTGATAGCGTCTCAGGCGCAGCACGTCGCCGGCAATTTGTCCCGCCAGGCCAAAGAAAATCAGTAGTGAAAACATCACGAGCGGCGGCTGACCAAGCGCAAATGTCAACATCGCCACAAAGGTCCCGATCGACGTAATTCTGTAGGTGAGCTTGAAGCCTTCCAGGTCTATGCGCTGATCCCGTTCATCGACAAGGTCATCAATTTCGGGTTCAGGATCGCCTGTGCGCGCAAATTTGACAGCAGCAGGGATGCCGTGAGTGAGCATGATCCCCACCACGGTCACGACAACCGCTAGTACAGCCACGATAATCCAAAGACGAACCACAGTAGGTTCATTAAAGTTTTGATTGCGAACGAGCTGGGCAATCCGCAGTAAAAAGAAAATCAATAGCAGCGAGAAACTTGCTAAGGATACGGTATTGTTCTTCTGCTGAAATGTCATCAATTCTGTCCTCTCTTGCCAGGCAATGTCTTACTCACACGACATATAGTACAAAATATATTACATGATGTCAAATATTTGTTACATCTAGTGCTGCATCTGCTGCATTTGTTGTTTTTCAGCGGTCGTTTTTTTGGAGTATTTTGACAATATTCGATCATCTGCTATAGTTCTGAGCGTTATGCTTATTTCAGCACCAGCTGCCCGTCGTATCCGACGTCGCCGCCAGACACACAGTCTGGTGCTTGGTGCTACCTAACGACGAAACTTTTTTCTATTTAATCTGTCACCAAACGCTAGACTATCAGACCGGTCTGGCGTTTTTTATTTCCCAGGCTGGTCGGGAGAAGAGAAATGATCAAGGCAGGAATTTTTGGTGCAACCGGCTATGCAGGGATCGAGCTGGTTGAGCTGCTGCAAAAACATCCGCACGTCGACGTTGTTTTTGTAACCTCCGAATCCTCGGCCGGGCAGCCGCTCAACGCCATTCATCCTCAGGGGCCGGCCTGGACGCTGATCAAAAGCGAAGACGCCCCGCTTGATGAGGTAGACATCGTTTTTTTGTGTTTGCCGCATGCCGCCAGCGCGGCAACGGCCGTGCGCGCCCGCGAACACGGCTGCCGAGTCATCGATTTGAGCGCTGATTTTCGCCTCAATAACCTCGAAAAATATGAAGAATGGTACAAAGTAGATCATCCAAAACCGGAGTGGCTTGCCGATGCGGTGTACGGGTTAAGTGAACACGCCCGCACCGACATGCGCGAGGCGGGTATTGTGGCCTGCCCCGGCTGTTACCCGACCAGCATTCTCCTGCCGCTGCAGCCACTGGTCGCGGCCGGGGCCGTTGCTCCTGGAGCAACGGTGATTGCCGATGCCAAAAGCGGCGTCTCCGGCGGCGGCCGCAAAGCGAAACTGATGTATCATTTTGTCGAAGTGGCGGATAATATGACCCCCTACGGTCTGGGGCAAAACCACCGCCACTGGGTCGAAATGCAGGAGAAATTGACGCTGTGGGGAAATGGCTCAACCCCAAATCTGATTTTCTCCCCCCATTTGATCGCCATTCCCCGCGGAATTTTAAGCACCATTTACGTGCCCATGGCCGATGGTTGGGACCTGGAACAAGTGCAAGCTGTTTTTACGGCCGCGTATGAAAAGGAACCGTTTATTCATCTCCTGCCGCCGGGGCAGCACGCCACCATCGCTCACGTGGTGCGCACCAACCGCTGCGCCATCGGCCTGACCATATCCGCCGGCAGCACGCTGATCGTCACCTCTGCCATCGACAACATCACCAAGGGATCGTCAGGGCAGGCGGTGCAAAATTTTAATATTATGTACGGGTTTGAGGAAACGACAGCCCTGGTTTAGAGACCACAGACCACAGACTTCAGACAACAGAGATCCTTCTGAGGTCTGAAGTCTGTGGTCTGTCATCTGAGCATTTATGAGAGTCATTAAAATCTCCGGTCACGATCTCGATAACCCCGCCTTTCTGAGCGATTTTGCGGCCGCAGTGGCCAAAATCGCCGCGGCCGAGCCGGTGGTCATCATCAACGGTGGTGGGAAATCGATCAAGCAGCTGCAGGATGTGTTTGGCATCCCCGAAGAAAAAATCGACGGGCTGCGGGTGACCAACGCCCAATCGCTGTGGATCACCGAAATGGTCATGTCGGCCGCGGTCAACAAACTGCTGGTGCGGGCGCTGCGTAAGGCCGGGCTCGACGCGCTGGGGGTCAGCGGGGTGGATGGACAGCTCCTTAAAGCCCGCAAAAAAGTCGCCATCCAGGGTGATCTGGGGTTTGTCGGTGAAATCATCGGCGTGAGGGTTGAGCTGCTGCGTCAGATGCTTGACTGGGGATTGACCCCGGTTATTTCGCCGGTCTCGGCCGACGAAAAGCAGCAGCAGTACAACGTCAACGCCGATGAAGCGGCTACGGCCGTCGCGGCGGCCGCGGCGGCCGAGCAGCTCGATTTTGTCTCCAACGTCCCCGGCGTGCTGCGCGATCTGAACGACAATCAGGTTATTCCCGCGCTGACCCCGGCCGAAGTAGACGCCCTGCTGGCTGACGGCACCATCAACGGCGGCATGGTGCCTAAAGTCAAGGCGGCCGTGGGCGCGGTCACGGCCGGCGTTCAGCAGGCGCGGATTGTAAATTTGGAAGGCATTCAAAACGGCGGCACTCTTTTTAAGGGATCATGATGTTATCGGTTAGGCAGAAGCTGACGCAACATATTGAGAAATCAATTCGCCAGCTCCAAGAGCAGGGGGAGCTGCCCGCGTTCTCGCTGCCAGAAATTGACCTGGAACGGCCGCAGCGGGAGGAACACGGTGATCTGGCCGCCAATATCGCCTTAAAGCTGGCCAAACCGGCGCAGAAAGCCCCGCTGGAAATCGCCTGGCTCATCACCCAAAACATTGAACTTCCCGGTGAGATTGCGAGCGTATCGGCAGCCCCCCCGGGCTTTCTCAATTTTCAGCTGGCAGATGGTTACCTTCAGAAATCGATCTTATCCATTCTGGAAGAGGGGGAGCGCTTTGGCTGCTTGGCCGGCGAAAACCCGCAAAAGATTCAGGTTGAATTTGTCAGTGCCAATCCAACCGGTCCAATCACCATCGGGCGATCCAGGGGGGCGGTTGTCGGGGACACGGTCGCCCGCGTGCTTGAGGCCGCCGGTCACCAGGTTAGCCGCGAGTATTATTTTAACGATGCCGGCCGGCAAATCGTCTTGCTTGGCGAATCGGTTAAACTTCGCTACCAGCAGCTTCATGGGCACGAGGCGAAGTTGTCTGCTGAACATTACCAGGGCGACTATATTGTCGACCTGGCCCAGGAAATCAAAAACGAATTTAAAGCGGGGTGGCTCGATGCTCCGGCCGCCCAATTTGGTAATTATGCCAAAAATAGAATCGCTCAAAACCAAAAAATATCCCTAAAACGAATTGGCATTGTGCACGATGTGTATTTCAATGAAGCGAGTTTATTCACCACGGGCAAGCTGGATGAGACCCTAAACCGGCTGCGGGAAAATGGCTTTACTTATCAAACGGCAGATGGCGCTGAATGGCTAAAAACGTCTGCTTTGGGTGATGAAAAAGATCGGGTTATTATTCGTTCCGAAGATCAAATGCCCACGTACCGGCTGCCGGACATCGCCTATCATTTTGATAAAGCACAACGCGGTTTTGACCTCGTGATCGATGTCTTTGGACCGGATCATCAGGCGGTTTCAGAACAGGTCAAAATGGGTTTGAAAATGCTCAATATCAATCCTGAATTTGTTACCGTTCTGATTCACCACGTTGTAACCTTGGTTCAAGACGGGCGGCCGGTCAAAATGAGCACCCGGGCCGGACAGTTTGTCACCCTGGACGAGCTCGTCAATCAAGTCGGTGCCGATGCGGTACGCTATTTCATGCTGTCTCGATCAGCGAACTCCCCCATTGAATTTAACCTAAATCTGGCGGTTGAAAAAAGCAGCAGCAACCCGGTTTTCTACATTCAAAATGCTCACGTGCGCGGCGCCAGTATTTTGCGGAAAGCACGGGCGGCCAATCTCATGTTGACCCATACAGGAAAGGCCGATTTGTCGCTGATTAATCACCCGTTGGAATTGCTTTTTCTTAAAAAAGCGCTGGAGCTGCCCGTTCTCATCCAGCGTCTGGGGCAAACTTATGAGGTTCATCAGCTGACGACATACGCCAAAGAATTGAGCACCGCGTTTCACGCCGCTTATGAAAATTGCCGGGCCTTGGGGGATGATATCCCAACTGCTGTGCAGCAGGCCCGGTTGATCTTCTACGCAGCAGCGCAGCAAGTCCTGGCCAATACCCTAAAATTATTGGGCATGACTCCCATGGAAACGATGTAACATGAACCAGCTATTTCCGCTACTCAAGCCACAAAAATGCTACTGTGACGTGATTCTCTACGACAAGAATCTCTTTAACCTCAAGCTGCGCGCCTATACCGAACCGGATCACGTGATGCAGCATCACTATCAATATTACCTGCTCGATTTTTTCTTCACGATCTATTTTCAGGGACCGACATTTTGGCAGGGAATGAGCAATCGCCGGGGCAGCGATGAAGAGATGCAGCGGCTGGCCAGCTTTGCCCTCGATCGCCGGCGCGAAATGCGGCCGCGCGGCGAGCCCCACTTTCCCAAGCTTTACTGCATTTTTCCGGACGCGGTGGATCCGGTTTATATCATGGCCGGCGTCGTGCGTATATACGAACACACCAGCACCATCCCCCTGGCGTTTAACGTCGGGGATGGAGATTGGTTCGCCAGCTGGCCGATTATTTTTGAGGAAGGGTTTCCAGGGATGGAAATAGCTAATTCCTAATTTCTAATAGCTAATTTGCTAGAAGACCATATTAGCTAATAACAAATAGCAATTAGCAATTAAGTGAGGTTTTTCATGCACAAAGAACAAGTCATCGCCAACGAAAACATGTACGTGCTGCAAACTTATGTGCGGCCTGATATCGTCTTTACCCACGGGAAAGGGCCTTATTTATACGATACAGATGGGAATGAGTATCTCGATTTTAATGCCGGGATTGCCGTGACCGCCCTCGGCCATGCCGATCCCGACTGGGCCGAGGCGGTGGCGCAGCAGGCGCAAAAATATGGCCACGTCAGCAACCTCTATCACAGCGAGCCACAGGCCACTCTGGCGCGCAAGCTGATCGAAAACTCTTTTGCCGATCGGGTTTACTTCTGCAACTCTGGGGCGGAGGCGAACGAGGCGGCCATCAAATTTGCCCGCAAATACGCGTACGAGCGCGACGGACAAAGCGGCCGTCACAAAATTATCTCCCTCACCAAAGGGTTCCACGGCCGCACGATGGGCGCCCTGGCCACCACCTACAAAAAAGCGTACAAAACCCCCTTCCAGCCGCTGATGAGCGGGGTGGTTTTTGCCGAGTTTAACAATCTGGCCTCGGTCAGAGAGGCGATTGACGAAGAAACGTGCGCCATCATCGTCGAACCGATCCAGGGAGAGGGAGGGATTAATCCTTCAACCAAAGAGTTTTTGCTGGGGCTGCGGCGCCTGTGCGATGAATGCGGCCTGCTGCTCATCTTTGACGAGGTGCAGTGCGGTCTCGGCCGGACCGGTTACCTGTGGGCCCATGAAATGTATGGGGTTAACCCGGATATCATGTCGCTGGCCAAACCGCTGGCCGGCGGATTGCCGATCGGGGCCACCCTGGTCACTCAGAAAATTGCCGACGCCATCAAGCCTGGTGACCACGGCAGCACCTTCGGGGCCAACCCGCTGGCCTGTGCGGCCGCCAACGTCGTCTTTGACAAGGTCAGCAAACCGGATTTCCTGGCTCAGATTCGGGCCAACAGCGAGCACATGAACCAGCGGCTGCAGGAAGCACTCCCTCAGGAAAAAGTCGTCGAAATTCGCGGGGCAGGGTATATGATCGGCATCGAGCTGACCATGCCGGTCAGCAATATCGTCAAGCGGTGTGTCGACAGCGGGGTACTGCTCATCAGCGCCGGTGAAAAAACCGTCCGGCTGATCCCCCCCCTGATCGTTTCCACCGATGATATCGACCGGGCGGTTGACGTCCTGGCCTCGGCCGTGAAAACCGCCTGAAAAATTATGATCAGCGAAATTGAAATCGTCGTTCCCTCATCGGAGGATCTGCCGGAGCTGGTAGATCTGGTCAACACTTACGCCCGCCGTGGCGATCTGCTGCCGCGGACGCCGGAATCAATCGCCGCGACCCTCTCGGATTGGGTAATCGCCAAGCGACACAACCTGCATGGTGATCGTTTCACCATCCTCGGCTGTGGCTCTCTGCTCAGCTACGGGCCGCATCTGGCCGAGGTGCGGTCGCTGGCGGTAGCCGACGAGGCGCAAGGGTTGGGGGTCGGCCGCAAAATTGTGGAGGCCCTGATCGCCAAAGGTGAAGCGAAGCAGATCCCCACCCTATTCGCCCTGACCCGGGCCGTGCCGTTTTTTCTGAAGCTAGGTTTTCACCTGACCGACAAAGCGCTTTTTCCACAAAAAGTCTGGACCGACTGCGCCATCTGCCCGCTCAAGGACAACTGTGATGAGACGGCGGTGGCTTATAGCACGGGGCTGACGCCCCTTTCGGCACGGGCTTCGCCCTTTTAGCTTTTTAGCACGCCGCTTCGCGGCTGTCAGCTCGGTGCTCCGCACCTCTTAGCTTTATAGCTGATAGCTAAGCGCTGAAAGGAGCGCCAGCGACGTGCTAACAGGGGCGTCAGCCCCGTGCTAATAGAGGCGCAGCCTCGTGCTAACAAGCCCTTTAGCGCCGAGCCAAACAGCAAAATTTAGGAGAAGATATGTCAAACGTAAAAGAATCTATCAACAAAGTCGTTCTGGCCTACTCGGGCGGGCTCGACACCTCGGTGATTGTGCCGTGGCTGAAAGAAAATTATGGCTGTGAAGTCATCTGTTTTTGCGCCAACCTGGGACAGGAAGAGCACGAGCTTGACGGGCTGCGCGAAAAGGCGCTGGCCAGCGGCGCCAGCAAAGTGTACATCGAAGATTTGCGTCATGAATTTGCCAAGGATTTCCTCTTTCCCATGCTGCGGTCTGGCGCAATTTATGAGCGGCAGTATTTGCTCGGGACCTCAGTCGCCCGGCCGCTCATCGCCAAGTGGCAGGTTGCGGTAGCTGAGGCTGAAGGCGCAGAGGCGGTTGCTCACGGAGCGACCGGCAAGGGAAATGACCAGGTGCGCTTTGAATTGACCTACAAAGCCCTCGATCCGACGCTCAAGGTGATCGGGCCGTGGCGGGAGTGGGATATCCGTTCTCGCGAAGATGCCCTGGCTTACGCCCGCAAGTTCAACGTACCGGTTCCCAATACTGAAAAAGATATCTACAGCCGGGACAGCAATTTGTGGCACATGTCTCACGAAGGGGGCATCCTCGAAAACCCAGCCGACGAACCTGAAGAAAGCATGTTCCGCCTGAGCAACTCCCCCTTTGACGCCCCCGACGAGCCGGAAGTGGTCAAAATCGACTTCGAAAAAGGGAATCCGGTGGCCGTTAACGACGTGCAGATGGCCCCCGCGGCCGTGATCATGGCCCTTAATACCCTCGGCGCCCGTCACGCCATCGGCCGGACCGATATTGTCGAGAACCGGCTGATCGGGATGAAATCGCACGGGGTCTATGAAACACCCGGCGGATCGCTGCTTTACGCTGCCCATCGCGAGCTCGAATCCCTGTGTCTCGATCGGGACACGATGCATTACAAAGAGCGAATCGCCCTGCGTTATGCGGAGCTGGTTTACTTTGGCAAATGGTACACCACCCTGCGGGAAGCGCTGCAGCAGTTTGTCGACTTTACCCAGGAGCCGGTCACCGGCTGGGTCAAGCTCAAGCTGTATAAGGGGAACATCATCATCATCGGCCGAGAAAGTGAAAACAGCCTTTACCGGGAGGATTTTGCTACTTTTGGACAGGAAGACGTCTACGATCAGACTGAAGCGGTCGGCTTTATTAATCTGTTTGGGCTGCAAATGAAGGTCAAGGCCCTCCGTGAAATGACCGACGACGGCAAAACCAAATATGCCGCCCCGGATTATTCGAAGTTCAAACGAGATTAAATAGGTGTTGGGTGTTGGGTTATGGGTGGTGGGTAATAGGGGTCATAGCTGAGGCTTTTAATCTTTAGAAGTCGGTACGCTATCAAATTTTATCTAGCACCCATCACCTAACACCCAACACCCATCACCTAACACCCAACACCCAACACCCAACACCCATCACCTATAAACTAAAATCATGAACATTCTCAAAAACGGCACCATCACCTCCCCCCAGGGATTTGTTGCTGGGGCGGCCGCCAGCGGCATCAAAGCCAGTGGCAAAGCGGATATTTCTCTTGTGTTTTCCGAACACGACTGCACCGCGGCCGGTGTTTTTACCAAAAACCAGGTTGTGGCCGCCCCGGTTTTGCTCGATCAGGAAACGCTGCAGGTCAACAGCGCCCTGGTTCGGGGGGTGATCACCAACTCCGGTAACGCCAACGCCTGTACCGGTGAAGTTGGCCTGCAAAATGCAAGGCAGATGCAGAAAATTTCGGCTGAGGCGGTCGGCTGTTCAACCCCGCAAATGCTCGTCCTTTCAACAGGAGTCATCGGGGTCCAGCTGCCCATGGACAAGATTGCAGCCGGTGTTCACGCCGCGGCGGCCGAGTTGAGCCGCGATCAGGGGCATCAGGCGGCCGAAGGAATATGCACCACCGACACCTTTGTCAAAGAAATCGCGGTCGAAGTCCCCTTATCCAGCGGCACGGTGACCATCGGCGGCATGGCCAAAGGGGCGGGGATGATTCATCCCGATATGGCTACCATGCTGGGGGTGATCACCACCGACGCCCAAATTGACGTGGATGTTTTGCGCGGCATGCTGAATGCGGCCGTGGACGTCAGCTTTAACTGCATTTCGGTGGATGGGGACACCAGCACCAACGACACCGTGCTTCTGCTGGCCAACGGAGGCAGCGGGGTATACATCGATCGTCGCGACTGGTCGGTGGGCAGTGACTACGCCATTTTTAGCGAAGCCCTGATCCACGTGTGTAAGGAACTGTCCAAGCTCATTGTCCGAGATGGGGAAGGGGCCAGTAAATTTATCGAGCTGACCGTCACCGGTGCCCGCAACAAAACCGAAGCCCATCAAATCGCCAACACCATCGCCATGTCTCCTCTCGTCAAAACCGCATTTGCCGGCAGCGACGCCAACTGGGGGCGTATGATGATGGCGGCCGGCAAAGCGGGAGTAAAGTTTAACCAGCACCACACCTCGTTAATGGTTAGCCCCGACGGTGAAGAATGGCTGGTGCTGCTCGACGGTGGTTTGCCCACAGGGTACAGGGAAGAGGCGGCGGCCGCCATATTTGCCCAAAGTGATATTTATGTCAACCTAATCCTTCGTGAGGGACTGGCGGAAGCCACCGTCTGGACGTGCGATCTGACCCATGAGTACGTGACGATCAATGCCGACTATCGCACCTAATTTATGACCCCTTTACACCTTGAAGAAAAATCACTCAACGCCTGGCCGGGTCTGCAAACCTTCCTTTATGATGGGTGGATCGTGCGGCTCGCCCAGGGGTATACCAAGCGGGCCAATTCCGTCACCCCCCTCTATGATGGACAGCTGCCCCTAATCGAAAAAATTGCGGCCGCAGAAACGATTTATCACGCTCAACCGCAGCCGACAATTTTTCGCCTGCTGAGTTTTCATCCAACCACCGCTCAGCTCGATCCTCTGCTCGCGAAGCGCGGATATACTCAGCTGGATAAAACCCTGGTGCAGACGCTGGATTTGTCGGCAGCGCCGCCCCAAAAACCGGCCGACCAAACCACGGCCGTATCTCCGGCAGAATTTCTAGCCGCCTATCACGACCTGCAGCAGACCGCACCAAATCCGATCCACCAGCGCATTTTGCAGCAGGCGGCCGGCCGCTCGCGCTTCCTTATAATAATGAAGGACGGTCAGCTCATCGGGGTCGGCATGGGTGTTCTAGATGGGCAAACAATCGGCATTTTCGACATGTTTACCCATCCGGAATATCGGCGGCGCGGCTTCGGCCGGTCGATGATGTTGGCGCTCTTGCGGTGGGGTAAGCAAAATGGGGCAAACACCGCCTATCTGCAGGTTGTGGCCAAAAATCAACCGGCTCAAAACCTCTATGCCTCGCTGGGCTTCTCCAATCTTTACCATTACTGGTACCGCAAAGAGATAAATAGCTAAACAAAATCAGCTTCGATCGCCGGAAAAATATCTACCAGCTCAAAATAAGGGACCGTAAACACTTTTGAATCGCGGATGGCGTCCATCAGCTGGTAGTATTCCGGGATTGACTCGCTTTCAAAAACAACGATGTCGCTGCACCGCGCGGTGAACGCTTCCGCATCAAAAAAGCGAATGGTTACCCCGGGATATTTTGCCAAAATCGGCGCAAACGATTGATCGACAAAATATACTCGCTCATCATGAGATAAGCTCAGCCACGATTTGGTGGCGTTTAAATGGACAAAAAAGGTGAGATTCATTTTTATACTCCTCTACGCATGATTTTTTCAGCCAGAAAAGCTCCCCTCCCCGCGTCGGGGAGGGGCTGGGGGAGGGGTATAATGACCCTCAAAAGACCCACCCCCTAACCCCCTCCCGAATCGGGAGGGGGAATTTGTCAAAGTGAAAAGCGCACTTTCTCATTCATCAGAGGATGCCTGCCTCCCCTCCCAATGGGAGGGGAATGAGGGGAGGGTTAACTTCTCTCTCACTTTAATCGGGGCGGCTCACTGATTCATTATCCTATGTTAATTTTTTTGTTTGAGCTGGGTGCGTATACGGCTCAGCGTCACGGGCGTGATGCCTAAATAAGAAGCGATATGGTATTTTTTTATACGTGGCTCCAGACCGGGAAATTCCTTTTGAAAATTTAAATAGCGGGTCGTGGCGTCATCCAGCAGCAGTTCACTTTCGCGCCTTTCCTTTTTAATAAAGAGGGTCTCCGCCATATAGCGATTAACGGCCTGCCAGCAGGGATGCCCGGCCGTTAGCCGCTGAAACGCCTCATATTCGGCAACCAAAATGGTGGAATCTTCCAGCGCTTCGATAAACAGACGCGAGGGCTCTTTTAAAAGAAGAGCGCTGTAAGCGGCCACAAAGCCGGATTCGGCGCAAAATGATTTGGTAAAATCATTGCCTTCTCGATCGATGTAAAATAAGCGGAGCAGCCCGGAAATCACAAATCCCAAATTATTCGGGACCTCCCCCGCCCGCATAAAAAACCCCCCTTTGGGCACTTCCAGCGGCCGAAAAATTGCCGCCGCCTTTTCCCGCTCGCGGGCCGGAATAGGCGTTATTTTTTGCAGGAGTCGGATCAGCTGGTCAACCATTCCAATTTCGTCTTTCGTAACTCGTATTTCTAATCTCTCACCTACACGCTTCCACCGGCACCACCCAAGCATTTTCCGGCTGCGCCTCTCCCCATTGATCTACGGCCGGGAAGCGCACCCCACTGGTGAAATCATATGCGCCAACCAGAACGGCCGCCGGAACCTGATCGCCAACATCCAAGAGGCGAAGATCCCGCAAGCGGCGATTCCCTTCAATCCGGCCGGGGGGCAAATCCAGCGGTGGCCCGTCAGCCTGGTCAATCACCCCGTTGTCACCGACCGCCTGGACAAAAAGGGATAGCGTCGAGGGAATCTCTGCTTCGGGTTGAAGAGTCAGGTTGACTTCCAGACGGCCGTCACACAGCTGTGCCTGACCGGACAAAAAGGTATAGGGGCCAATTGATCCAGCGGCAGAATCGGCCGCGTCATCCGCAGCAGACAAAATAAAACCGGTCGCGATTGTCTGGATCCCATCTTCATCGTATTTTGAGACAAAAACTCGCCCCCCAGCATCGATGGGAACGGCTTCTTCGGCCAAAAGCGTATATAAACCAAGGTTATAAGGGGTTTCAGATCTAAGATCCGGCACGTTTAAAATCGTGACTTCAGTTGAGATATCCATTGAAGCGGCAAGCGGAAACGGGATCCCGTTTGCCTGCAGCAGTTCGGCCGCAAAGAGATGATCACCCATAAAAGGGGCAAATTCGGTACCGATCGCGTAGGTGTTACGCGGTGGAGAAACCCACTGCGGCAAATTAACCAAAATGGCGTCTTCATAAGATGGGTCGCTAAACCGACCACCCAGCTCCTGTTTAAGCGTTTTCACCGGCTCGCTGACCATCTGATAATAGCCAATCATCTGCCGAATAAAGCGCCCGCCGCTCAGCAGGACAAACGCCAAACCGCCCAGCAGCACCCAGCGCACCGGGTCTGGCCGCTTCACCGATTTGGGAGAGAGCAGCACCCCCCAAAAAATCGCCAGACCGGCCGCTCCCGGATAAAGCAAGCGCGCCCCGTCCGCGATATAATAGGTAGGCAGGGTGATCCCTACCAACAGGGAAGCCGCCACCCACCAGCCAAACCCCCACAGCAGCAGCGACCGCATCTCCGGCAGCCGCCACCAGGCCCATAAGGCCAGACCAACGGTCAGGATCACGCTGAACAAAATAACAAACTGGGCCGACAGGTTGGGAAATATGTGGGCAAACCAGGCAAACGGATAGCCCAGAGTTTGCAGGAAGAGCAGCAACTTAGGCCACAACGCATTTCCCCCGTAATCAAGGAGTGGTCCACCACCCCGCGGCAGCGCCATATAAAAGAGAAGGTAGCCAACCCAGACCATTGCCACAGGCCAAAAAGACTTCAGAGTAGAGACCACAGACTTCAGAAAACCTCTTTGTGGTCTGTGGTCTGTGGTCTGCAGTCTCAGGCCAATCCAAATAACCACCAACCCTAACATTAAACCCGCCGTTTCATGCACCAGAAAGCCGGCCAGCTGCACGGCGGCGGCCGCCCAGATCAGTCGCCTGCGCGGAAGATCGGTTAAGGTCAGAAGTAAACCCAGCAAAATCGCCCCGGTGACGGTTAGATAGGCGTTGTTGCCGTAGATGGCCAGCGCCTGATAACCAAAGGGAAAGAGGGCGAACAGCAGGCCGGCGATCAGGGCGGGTTCCCGGCGGCCGCCTAACCGTCGAACCAAAATAGTCAGCAGCCAGACGTTGAGGGCGTGCTGCCCCAAATTGAGCAGCTGCAGAAACCCGGCCGGGTAGCCAACGAGATTTTGCAGCAGAACCAGGGGCAAAAAAACCAGCGGCCGGTAAAATCCAAAATCTTCATTGGGGAGCCACAACGTCCCCAGGGTCAGATCATCAGCCAGCTGGGTGTGCAGTAGGGTATCGTATATGTTGGGCAGAGAGAGAATCGGCCAGTAAGCAACAACCGCCACCAGGACAGGCAGCATATAGGGAAGCGCTGCCCAAAGTTCGAATCGTTTGGATTTAGGTGTTGGGTGATGGGTGATGGGTGGGTGGCTCACGCCCGGCCGAACTCCCGCTCAAGCTGAGCCACCGATAGATAAATCAGGGTGGGCCGGCCGTGAGGGCAGGTGTGAGGATTGCGGCAGCGCTCAAGCTGCTGCACCAGGGCGTCCATTTCCTGTTTGGAGAGGGTTTGGCCTGCTTTGACCGATGCGGTTTTGCAGACGCGGCGAATAATTTTTTCCTCGATTTTTTCCTGCAGCGGGGCGTTACCTACTTCTAGATCGGCAATGATATCGTTGATCACGCGCGTGGGATCTTGACGGGCGACAACGGCCGGGACCGCCCGAATCATAAAGGCGTTGGGGCCAAACGGCTCAATTTCAAACCCCAACTTTTCTAAAACCGCCATCTGATCGGTCAAACGAGTGGCCTGATCGGGTGGCAAGTGGACGGCCGTGCCGGCAACCAAACGCTGTGAGGGAATTTCCTGCCGCTCAAACGCATCCATAAACTTTTCAAACTGAATGCGTTCATGGGCCGCATGCTGATCAATTAAATACATGCCGTCCGGGCCTTCACCAATAATGTAGCTGGACCCAACTTGACCGATCACTCGCATCATCGGCAGCCGATCCCCCTCGGTTTCGATATATTCTGGTGAGAAATCCTCTGCCTGCGCCCCCAAACCGGGTTCAAGATCGATAATGGGGCTGCTCAAATCAAGTTGCCCCTGCCCGCTCCAGCTTGAAGGATCGCTCAACTGGTCCCAGCTTAAATCGGAAGAACGGCCAAACGCCTGCTCCTGGTGACCCTGCCACCCCTGCGGCCGGGTCAGCGACTCAAATTGACCGGCCCGAAAATGACGAATCGGCGAGTCAGCCACAATCGTTTCTCGTACCGCTCGCTGTACCGCTGAAAAAATGTGGCCCGAGTGGCGAAAACGCACTTCCGTCTTGGTGGGGTGCACGTTGACGTCAACCTGTTCCAGGGGCATGCGCACAAAAACGATCGCGATCGGGTAGCGGCCGACCGGCAGCAGCGTGTGGTACGCTTGAATAATGGCGTAGGTAATATTTTTGTCTTTAACCCAGCGGCCGTTTACAAAAAGAACGATTTGATTTCGATTGGCTCGATGGAGGCTGGGTGGGGCTACAAAACCGGCGACCTGCACATCCCCCCGCTCATACTCCCCGATTTCCAACATTTCGCGGGCGATATCTGCGCCGTAGACCGCCACCAGCACGTCGCGCACTTCACCACTGCCGGTGGTTTGAAAGGAGATACGGCCGTCGTGGGTCAGGCGAAAGCGCACGTGCGGGTACGCCAGGGCATACTTGGTTACAAATTCATCAATGAGGCGCTTTTCAGTGCCAACCGTTTTGAGAAATTTTAAGCGCGCCGGAACGTTATAAAACAGCTGTTCAATAGAAATGACCGTCCCCTGCGGCGCCCCAACCGTCTCTCGGCTTTTGACATTCCCCCCATCGAGCATGAGCCGTATGCCGGCTTGGGCATCGCGGGCCCGGGTAACCAGGGTCACCTGGCTGACGGCCGAGATGGCGGCCAACGCCTCGCCGCGAAATCCCAGGGTGTGAATCGCCTCTAATTCTGCGGCCGTTTCGATTTTTGAGGTGGCGTGACGCAAAAATGCGGTTTCAACTTCCTCGGCAAAAATACCGGAACCGTTGTCAGCGATTTGAATTTTTTTGCGGCCGCCTGCA
>JAAUYD010297646.1_pt1 | contig 28554 bp, 20 predicted proteins | sample 7278101 | NCBI WGS metagenome assembly JAAUYD01 (sample SAMN14350128, study PRJNA611818) | marine sediment metagenome | isolation source: surface marine sediment (0.6m) | place: French Polynesia: Moorea | collected 2018-08
CCGAGACCTTCGCCGCGATCCGCGAAGCGTACGACATCCCCCGCGACGAGAACCTCCAGCTCCGCGACTACCCGACCCTCGCCCACGCCATCCAGTTCGTGCAGGAGCGACGTCCGGATCGCGCCGAAGCGGCGGCTCCCGAGCCCGCGGCGTCGGAGGGTGCGGCACCGGCTGCCTCGGCGAGCGCGGCGCCCGCGGGCGACGAGGCGGAGGTGCGGGCTCGCGTGCTCGCCATCGTCGCCGAGAAGACCGGCTACCCCGAGGACATGCTCGACCTCGAGCTCGACCTCGAGGCTGACCTCGGCATCGACACCGTCAAGCAGGCCGAGACCTTCGCCGCGATCCGCGAGGCGTACGACATCCCCCGCGACGAGAACCTCCAGCTCCGCGACTACCCGACCCTCGCCCACGCCATCCAGTTCGTGCAGGAGCGACGCCCGGACCGCGCCGAGGCGGCGACCGACGAGAGCGCGACGCCGCCCGCGAGCGACGCGACCTCCGCCGAGCCAGCCGGCGGACTGCAGGCCCGGATCCCCCGCGCGGTGCTGCGCCCGGCGCTCGAGCTGTGCAAGCCGACGGGCGTCGAGCTGGCCGTACGCCAGCGCGTCGTCCTCATGCCCGACCGCGGCGGGGTGGCGCGCGCCCTGACGCGCCGTCTCGAGCAGCGCGGCGTCGAGGTCCTCTCCCTCGACCCGGCCGCCGACGCGGAGGCCCTGACGCATCAGCTCACCGACTGGGGCCAGCAGGGTCTCATCGACGGGGTCTACTGGCTCCCCGCGCTCGACGGCGAAGGTGAGGCGAGCGAGCTCACCAGCGAGGACTGGCGGGAAGGCCTGCGCCTGCGGGTCAAGGGGCTCTACACGACCGCGCGGGCGCTCTACGACCATCTGGCCGCGCCCGGTCGCTTCCTCGTCTGCGCCACGCGGCTCGGCGGGTGCCACGGCTACGACGCCGACGGCGCGACGAATCCGATGGGCGGCGCGGTCACGGGGTTCGCCAAGGCCTTCGCCCGCGAGCACCCGGCGGCGCTGGTGAAGGCGGTGGACTTCCCCGTGTCGCGCAAGACGGCCGAGCTCGCCGACGCGCTGATCGCCGAGACGCTCTCGGATCCGGGCTGCGTCGAGGTCGGCCGGCGAGGGAGCGACCGCTTCACCGTGGCCCTCGAGGAGGCGCCGGCATCCGGCGAGGGCGGCATCACCTTCGACCGGGACAGCGTGGCGCTCGTCACCGGCGCGGCGGGCGGCATCGTCTCCGCCATCGTCTCCGATCTGGCGCGCGGCGGGGTCGGCCACTTCCACCTCCTGGACCTCAGCCCGGCCCCGGAGCCGGGCGACCCCGACGTCGCCGCGTTCGGAGAGGACCGCGACACCCTCAAGCGCACGCTCTTCGAGCGGCTGAAGGCCGGCGGAGGCCGTGTCACGCCGGTGCAGGTCGAGCGGGAGCTCTCGCGCATCGAGCGCCTGCACGAGGCCGATGCCGCGCTCCGGGCCATCTCCGAGGCGGGCGGAGTGGCCCACTGGCACGCCGTCGATCTCACCGACGGAACCGCCGTGGACGACGTGGTCGGCGAGATCCGTCGGGAGAGCGGCCGGGTGGACCTGCTCGTCCACGCCGCGGGCCTCGAGGTGAGCCGCGCGCTCCCCGACAAGGAGCCGGAGGAGTTCGATCGCATCTTCGACGTGAAGTGCGACGGCTGGTTCCACCTGCAACGCGCGCTTCGCGACGTCCCGCTCCAGGCGGTCGTGCTCTTCAGCTCCATTGCCGGGCGCTTCGGCAACGCGGGGCAGACCGACTACAGCGCCGCCAACGATCTGCTCTGCAAGTCGGCCTCCGCGCTGCGCCGCACCCGGCCGACGACCCGCGGCCTGGCGATCGACTGGACGGCGTGGTCGCGCATCGGCATGGCCTCGCGGGGCTCGATCCCCGAGATCATGCAGCGGGCCGGGATCGACATGCTGGCGCCCGAGGACGGCATCCCCCTGGTGCGCCGCGCCCTGGAAGCGGGCGGAGAGCATCGGGAGCTGCTGGCCGCCGGCGCGCTCGGCGTCCTGCTCGCCGAGCGCGACGAGACCGGCGGACTCGACGTCGCGGCTCTGCAGAGCCCCTCGCAGCCCCGTGGGCCGATGGTCGGCACGCTGCTGGGCATGGGCCTCGGGGGCCTGCGCGTCTCGGTCGGTCTCGACCCGAAGCAGCAGCCCTTCCTGAACGACCACCGGATCGACGGCACCGCCGTGCTCCCCGGCGTGATGGGGATCGAGGCCTTCGTGGAGGCCGCCCGGCTGCCCTTCCCCGAGCTCTCCGTCGCCGCGGTGGAGGACGTGCGCTTCCTCGCCCCCTTCAAGTTCTACCGGGACGAGCCGCGCGACGTGGAGGTGGAGGCCCAGTTCGTTCGCGAAGGGCAGGACGTCGTGGCGTCCTGCCGGCTGATCGGCCGCCGCTCGCTCGCCGGGCGCGACGAGCCGCAGGAGACGATCCACTTCACCGGCCGCGTCCGGCTCTCCGGCGAGGCGCCCGATCTCGGTGTTCGGCCCCCTGCGAACGAGCCGGGAGACTCCGTCCTGGATCCTGCCGACCTCTACGCCCTCTACTTCCACGGGCCGGCCTACCGCGTCGTGGGATCCGCCTGGCAAAGCCCGGACGGGGTGACCGGACGGCTCGCGGAGGGGCTCTCCGCCAACCACGTACCCGAGGAGCTCCCGCTGCAGACCCGCCCGCGCCTCCTCGAGCTCGGCTTCCAGGTCGCCGGGGCCCAGGAGATCGCCCAGACCGGTCGCATGGCGTTGCCCATGCAGATCGGCCGGGTGCGCTTCGGGCCCGGCGAGGCCGAAGCCGCGTGCGCCGTGGTGTCACCGCGGGAGCCGGGAGCCTCCGCCGACGTCGCGGTGGTCGACCCGGCCGGGCGCGTGCTGCTCAGCCTGGAGGGCTACGTCACCGCAGAGCTGCCCGGCTCCCTGGACGCGGCGGCGCTTCGAGCCGTCCTGGCCGACGCCGATTCAGCTCGAAGCTCGTGAGTGGAAGAGGACCCATGGACCCCAACGCCTTCGACTTCCGACGCATCGCCGTCGTCAACCGCGGCGAAGCCGCCATGCGCCTGGTGCGCGCGGTGCGCGAGCTCAACGAGGAGAGCGGCGCGGGCCTGGTCTCGATCGCCCTGCACACCGAACCGGAGGGCCGTGCGCTCTTCGTCCGCGAGGCGGACGAGGCGGTCTGTCTGGGCTCGGCGAGCTTCGAGGATCCTCGCGACGGTCGCCGCAAGAACCGCTACCTCGACTACGCCGCGTTGGAGCGGGCCCTGGTGGACTCCCGGGCCGAAGCGGCCTGGGTGGGCTGGGGCTTCGTCTCCGAGCACGAGGCCTTCGCAGAGATGTGCCGCAAGCTGGGCATCGTCTTCGTCGGCCCTTCTCCCGAGGTGATGCGAGCCCTCGGCGACAAGATCGGCTCGAAGCGCATGGCCGAGGAAGCCGGCGTCCCGCTGGCCCCCTGGAGCGGCGGCCCGGTCGAATCCCTCGAGGCGGCGCGCGAGGTCGCGCGCGATCTCGGCTATCCGCTCATGGTCAAGGCGACGGCCGGCGGCGGTGGCCGCGGAATCCGCCGCGTGCGTTCCGAGGCCGAGCTCGAGGACGCGTTCGAGAGCGCCCGCTCGGAGGCCCTCTCGGGCTTCGGGGACGAGACCGTCTTCATGGAACGTCTCGTCGAAGGGGCCCGGCACATCGAGGTCCAGGTGATCGGCGACGGGCAGGGAACGACCTGGGGGCTCGGCGTGCGGGACTGTACCGTGCAGCGCCGCAACCAGAAGGTGATCGAGGAGAGCCCTTCTCCGGCCCTCGACGCCGAGCAGACCCGCGAGATCTGCGCGGCGGCCGCGCGCCTGGCCGACCGGGCGGGATACCAGGGGGCCGGAACCGTCGAGTTCCTCTACGACCAGTCCGAGCGCAGCTTCTCCTTCATGGAGGTCAACGCGCGGCTGCAGGTCGAGCACCCCGTGACCGAGTGCACCTCGGGCGTCGATCTCGTGAAGCTCCAGCTCCACGTCGCCAGCGGCGGGCGGCTCGAGGGGCCCGCACCGGAGGCGAAGGGCCATGCGATCGAGGTCCGCGTCAATGCCGAGGACCCGGAGCGCGGGTTCGCCCCGGCACCGGGCCGCATCGAGCTCTTCGGCGCGCCGGGCGGACCGGGGCTGCGCGTGGACTCGGGCTTCGTCGAAGGCGATCGCATCGCATCGGAGTTCGACTCCATGCTGGCCAAGGTGATCGCGTTCGGCAGCGATCGCGGCGAAGCCCTGGCGCGGCTGCGACGAGCGCTGGCCGAGATGAAGCTCGTCGTCCGGGGCGGGACCAGCAATCGCGGCTTCCTGCTCACCCTGCTCGACCGACCCGAGGTTCGCAGCGGCGAGGTGGACGTCGGCTGGCTCGACCGGCTGGCGGCGGAAGGCGGCCACCTGAGCCGCCAGCATGCCGAGACGGCCATCGCCGTGGCGGCCGTCGAGGCGCACCACGCCGAGCTCGAGGCCGAGCGGGCGCAGTTCTACGCGACGGCGGCCCGGGGGCGCCTGCGCATTCCGCGCGAGCTCGGCGTCGAGGCGGAGCTCCGCCTGCGCGGAGTCCGCTATGCGACGCGCGTGCTGCGCGTCGGTCCCGGCGACTATCGCGTCCAGGTCGACGGGCGCGAGATCGCCCTCAGCCTCGAGCGCCTGGGGCGCTTCGACGCCCGCGTCCGCATCGGCGACCTCTGCCACTCGGTCCTCTGCTTCCGCGACGGCCCGGACCAGCACGTCGAAGTCGATGGAGTGCCTCACCGCGTTTCGCGCGACGACGTGGGGACGATCCGATCCCCTGCCCCGGCGGTGGTGCTGCAGGTGTCCGTCGGCGAGGGGTCGACGGTCGAAGCGGGCCAGCGTCTCGCGGTACTCGAGGCGATGAAGATGGAGCTCCCGGTCCTGGCCCCGTGTGCCGGCACGGTCCGAAGCGTGCTCGTCTCGCCCAACGTCCAGGTCGACACCGGCGCGGCGCTGATCCTGCTCGAGCCCGAAGAAGGTGCGGAGGACGACGTCGACTCCGCCGAGCGGGTCGATTTCTCGGCGCTCGCGGCCCGCTCCTCGGCGCGGGGCGAAGCCGGTCGATCCGGGAGGGTCCTAGACGAGCTCCGCCGGGCGATGCTCGGCTTCGACTTCGACGCCGCCGACCTGCGCCGCCTCGAGGCCGAGCGCGTCGCGGCGAGCCGGGAGCTTTCGCCCGACGACCCCGACCTGCTTCGAGGCGAGGAGGAGATCCTCGCCGTCTTCGGCGACACCTGCGCTCTCTTCGAGCAACGCACCGCCGAGGCGGCCCTCGACACCGGCGAGGTGCGCACCGCCGAGGAGTACCTGCTCCTCTACCTGCGCACGCTCGACCCCGCGGCGGCCGGCATCTCGACCTCGTTCGCGGGCCGGCTGCAGCGAGCGCTCGCCCACTACGGGATCCACGATCTCGAGCGCTCCCCGGAGCTCGAGGACGCACTGCTGTGGATCTGCCGGGCCCATGCACGGGTGGCCGCCCTGGCGAACGTGGTGGTGGGGATCCTCGAGCGCCGTCTCGATCATGCCGACGTGCTGGCCGCCGCGACGGAGGCTCCGCTGCGCGAGGTGCTCGACCGCATCATCGCCGCCACGACGGGCTCCCACCAGGGCGTGAGCGACCTCGCGAGGGCCGTCCGCTACCGGTGCTTCGACCGACCCTTCTTCCAGCGGATCCAGGACAACGCCTACGCCAACGCCGATGCGCAGCTCGCGGCGGCCGTCCGCGACGACTCGCCGCGAAACCGTTCGTCCCACGTGTGCTCCCTCGTGGAGTGCCCCCATCCGCTGGCTCCGCTGCTCACCAGCCAGATCGAGTCGTCCGCGCCACTCCATCGGGAGCTCTCCCTCGAGATCCTGCTACGGCGCTACTACCGGATCCGACGGCTCACCGACATTCGCAGCACCACGGAGGGCGAGCACAGCCTTGCCGTCGCCGCGTACGTCCACCCGGACGGCACGAACATCCGGGTGATCGCCGCCCACGCGGACTTCGCCGGAATCGACGACGCCCTGGCCGCGCTCGAGGGACCGCTCGCAGGGCTCGACGACGACTGCGAGGTCGCTCTCGAGCTGTTCGTGTGGCGGGCCGAAGGACACGGCGATCCCGACGAGACGGCGGCCGGGCTCGAGAGCCGGCTCCTGGCCTGGTCGCCGAAGAGGCCTCCGCGCCGCACCGTCTTCACCATCGGCGCGCCCGGCGGCGGTCGTGGCATGGGTGCACTCCAGCACTTCACCTACCGCTCGACCGCGGACGGCGACGGCCGGCCGGCCTTCACGGAAGACCGCACGACCCGCGGCCTCCATCCCATGATGGCCAAGCGCCTCGAGCTGTGGCGGCTCGGGAACTTCGAGGTCGAGCGCCTGCCCTCCGTCGAAGACGTGTACCTCTTCCACGGCGTGGCCCGGGACAACCCGAAGGACGAACGGCTCTTCGCCTTCGCCGAGGTACGGGATCTCACGCCCATGGACGATCCCACGGGCAACGGCTTCAGCCTGCCCCACCTCGAGATGCAGTACATGGAGGCCCTTGCCGCGATCCGACTGTTCCAGTCGCACCGCAGCAGCCGCAGCCGCCTGCAATGGAATCGCGTACTCCTGCACGTGTGGCCGCCGCTCGAGCTCTCCACCGAAGAGATCCGCGACCTGGCCCAGCGCCTGCTGCCCGCCGCCGCCGATCTCGGGCTCCAGAAGACGGTGATCCGAGCCCGGATCCCCGACGCGGAGTCGAACGCGCATCGGGAAGTGGTGATCCAGGTCGGCAGCCCGCAGGGCCGTGAGGTGGAGCTTCGCATCACGCCCGTGGCGGAGCAGCCGATCGCGCCGGTGTCGGACTACCAGCAGCGGGTGCTGCGGCTCCGGCGGCGCGGGATGGTCTACCCGTACGAGCTCGTCCGCATGCTCGCGCCCGATCGCGAGGCCGGCGACGACACCGACACCGGCTTCCCTCCCGGTCACTTCCAGGAGTACGACCTCGACGAGGCCGGAGCGCTGGTTCCGGTCGCTCGGGAGCCCGGCGGAAACGTGGCCAACCTCGTCGTCGGCACGATCGAGAACGAGACGGCGAAGCACCCCGAGGGCATGAAGCGGGTGATCCTCCTCGGAGACCCGAGCCGTGAGATGGGCTCCTTCGCGGAGCCGGAGTGCCGGCGGATCATCGCAGCCATCGACCTCGCCCGGGCCCTCGACGTACCCATCGAGTGGTTCCCGATCTCCGCGGGCGCCAAGATCGCCATGGACAGCGGAACGGAGAATCTCGACTGGACCGCGGCCGCCCTGCGCCACTTGATCGAGTTCACCCAGGACGGTGGCGAGGTGAACGTCGTGGTGGCGGGGATCAACGTGGGCGGCCAGTCCTACTGGAACGCCGAGGCGACCATGCTGATGCACACGCGCGGCATCCTCGTGATGACGCCGGAGGCATCGATGGTGCTCACCGGCAAGAAGGCCCTGGACTACTCCGGCGGGGTCTCGGCCGAGAATCATCAGGGCATCGGCGGCTACGACCGGGTCATGGGCGTGAACGGCGAGAGCCAGTACTGGGCGCCGGACCTCGGCGCGGCCTGCCACGTCCTGCTTCGCTACTACGAGCACTCCTACGTCGCACCCGGCGAGCGCTTCCCGCGGCGGGCACCGACCCGCGACCCGGTCGAGCGCGACGTGCGCAGCTACCCCTACGCGGAGAACGAGGAGGATCGCGCCTTCGGCACCGTGGGCGAGATCTTCAGCCAGGAGCACAATCCGGGCCGTCGCAAGGCCTTCGAGATCCGCCGCGTGATGCGCGCGGTGACGGACCAGGATCACGAGCCCCTGGAGCGTTGGGCCGACATGCGCGAGGCCGAGATCGCGGCGGTCTGGGACGCCCACCTGGGCGGCATCCCCGTCTGTCTGATCGGCCTCGAGTCACGCCCGCTCCCGCGTCTCGGGTTCGTTCCGGCGGACGGACCCGACCAGTGGACGGCGGGCACCCTCTTCCCGCTCTCCTCCAAGAAGGTCGCTCGCGCCATCAACGCGGCCAGCGGCTCGAGGCCCGTGGTGGTGCTCGCGAACCTCTCCGGCTTCGACGGCTCGCCGGAATCGCTGCGCCGACTGCAGCTCGAGTACGGAGCCGAGATCGGTCGGGCCGTGGTGAACTTCGACGGGCCCATCGTCTTCTGCGTGGTCGGCCGCTATCACGGAGGAGCCTACGTCGTCTTCTCGCGCCGACTCAACGAGAACCTGGAAGCCGCGGCTCTCGACGGGGCCTATGCGTCCGTGATCGGGGGCGCCCCGGCGGCAGCCGTCGTCTTTGCCGGCGAGGTGGACCGGCGCACGCGCGGCGACGGCCGTCTCCAGGAGCTCGAGAACGAGATCACCTCGGCGGACGACGACGCGGCACGCAGCCGCCTGCGGGCGCGCTGGCACGCCCTCTACGACTCGGTCCACTCGGAGAAGCTGGGCGAGGTGGCGGACGAGTTCGACCGCATCCACGACGTGCGACGGGCTCGCAAGGTCGGGTCGCTCGACGAAGTCGTCGACGCCGCGGACCTGCGTGCGTACCTGGTCCGTTCGCTCGAGCGCGGAATGGCGCGGACCCTGGAAGCGGGATCCCCTGAGTAGAACGGCACGCCTAGACGATCTGGCGCCGCAGCTCCTCGGGCTTGAGGAGCACGACACGCCGCCCCTCGCGTCCGACCAGCCCCTGATCCGTCAGCTCGTTCAGGCAGACGTTGACGCTCTGCCGCGTCGAACCGACCAGGGTCGCCAGCTCGGCCTGTGTGATCTCCACGTCGATCAGCAGGCCGTCTCCCGCGTACTCCCGGCCAAAGCCCTCCGCCAGCTCCAGCAGGATCAGGACCACGCGACTGCGGACGTCCCGGAAGACGAGGCTCTCGACGCGGCTCTCGATCCGCTTCAGGCGGCCGCCGATCTGCTTGGACACCTCGAAGGCGAGACCCGGCCTCGACGACACGTAGGGCTGGAAGACACGACGCGGGATCTTCCAGACGAGCGAGGCCTGGACCGCCTGGGCGAAGCTCTCTCGCGGGTACTCGCCGAACACGGCGAGCTCGCCGAACACCTCTCCGGCCTTGACGTAGCCGAGGCTCGTCTCGAGGCCGCTCTCGGAGAGACGGTAGATGCGCACCAGGCCCGACTCGAGCAGGTAGACCGAGGAGGGCGTCGGGGTGGGCATGAACACCGTCTGGCCGATCTCGTAGCGGCGTCGAAACGACTTCTTGCGAAGCGTTTCGCGCTCGTCGAAGCTGAGCTCTTCGAGCCAGTCGAGGTCGTGGAGATGCCAGAAATCAGTCACTGTGGAGTGTCGATGGCGGACCTTGGCGAGATCACGGCGAGGATACCGAGAACGGGGGCGGACGACGATGACCGCTCGGACGGTCCCGCCCTCCCCTCTCTCCCGCCCTACTCACTCCCCGCGCCGGCGACGTGCAACCGCCATCCTGGCGCCAGCTGAGATTCGCACGGTGAGCGGGCGAGCCAAGGAGCCGGTTTGGCACAGCGTGGGCGAGCACGAGCTGCCCGCAGACCGCGCCTGGCTCTCGGAGAGTGAGCGTGAGCGCGCACAGGGATTCCGCTTCGCCAAGCGCCGCAACGACTACCTGCTCGGCCGCTACGTCGGGAAGGCGGCGGTGGCGGCCAGGCTGGCGCTCGCCACGGAGTCCGAGGCGCTTCGACGGATCGAGATCCGCAACCAGCAGAGCGGGCCGGAGCGGGGTGCGCCGTCGGTCTGGATCGAGGACGAGCCCGTCGAGCTAGAGGTCTCGATCACCGACCGAGCGGGTTGGGGCGTGTGCCTGCTCGGCCCCAAAGGGGCGCGCGTGGGCTGCGATCTCGAGCTGGTGGAGCCGCGGAGCGACGCCTTCGTGGCCGACTATCTGACGGCTCGCGAGCGGGACTTCGTCCGCGAGAGCCCGGACGAAGCGACCCGCGAGATCCGGGCCAACGCCATCTGGTCGGCCAAGGAGAGCGCCCTCAAGGTGCTCCGTACGGGACTGCGGCGCGACACGCGTTCGGTCGAGATCGAGCTCGAGCAGGGCGGCGAGGCAGGCAGCTGGCGGGCCCTCCAGGCGACCCTCCGCGAAGGCCCGCGCTTCCGCGGGTGGTGGCTGCGCACGGGCGACTTCCTGCTCACCGTGGCCAGCGAGGCGCCGCTGCCGTCACCGCGCCCGCTGGCCGACCCGGCGCCCCTGCTCGAAGCGCGACCGAGCCATCGCTGGATGGCGCAGCCGCTTCTCGACAGCTGACGGAGGGGCTGCCGCGAGAGCCGATACACTGGGCGCTCCGGACCCGGCCACCCCATGCGCAAGCGACCCCGTCAGCGCCGCGCTCGCGAGAGCGTCGAGGCGATCCTCGAGGCGACTCGACAGCTCCTCACCGAGGGGCCGATCGAGAGCTTCAGCACCGACGCCATCGCCGAGCGCGCGGGAGTCTCCGTAGGGACGCTCTACCAGTACTTCGAGGACAAGGCCGATCTCGTTCGCGAGGTGGGCGAACGACACGTCCGCGAGGTCGGGGCCCTGCTGGCCTCCGTGGCGGCTCCGGACGCATCGGACGGCTCGCTGCGCCGCTACGCCGTTGCCCTCCTCGAGGCCACGGCGGAGGGGCATGCGCGAGACCGCGGCCTCCACGCCACGATCCTCGGGCTCGGGCTCACGTCGAGCCTGCGCCGCACCCTCGAACGCAGCGAGGCCAGGGCCCGCGAGAGCCTCGCTCGCGTGGCCGAGGCACAGGGCGCGGCGGACCCGGCCATGGCGGCCGGCCTGGCCTACGACCTGATCGAGCGCTTCGCCCACAAGCGGCTCGCCGAGCCCGGAGACACGGTGCCCGAGAGCGTGGTCGAGCGCTATGCCGACGAGCTTGCGAGACTGCTCGCCGGCGAAACCTGAGGTCGCGCGGCCGGCGCACCCGCGACGCGCCCCGGCGTCGGGCCAAGCCCCCGGTTCCGCAGTGGATTCCGCCTGGTCGCCGGCCCGCTCCACAGGCCCGGGATGCGAGGTGCGAGGCCCCCTCCGATTGCTTCACTCCGATCCATGAAAGAGCACGGATTCGAACGATCCTCGCGGCTTCGGGGCGTCACCCAGGCGGAAGTGTGGACGCAGATCACCTCCTGGGACGGGGTGAACCACGAGCTGGCGCCTTTGGTGAAGATGACCCACCCGGCACGGTTCCCGACGGTCGCCGACGTACCGGCGGACGGGCGCAGCCACTTCACCTCGTGGCTGCTCCTCTTCGGCGTGTTGCCCTTCGATGCGCACCGGCTTTCCCTCCGTGAGCTGGTGGCGCCCGAGCGCTTCGACGAGCTCTCCTCCAACCTGCTGATGAAGCGCTGGAGCCACGTGCGCACGGTCGAACCCGACGAGGATGGCGGGATCGAGGTGCGCGACCGCTGTCGCTTCGAGGCGCGGGTGCCGCTGCTGGGGGCCCTGCTCGAGAAGATCTACGCGGCCGTCTTCACGCGCCGCCACGCCCGGCTCCGCGCCCACTTCGCACGCGCGAAGCAAGAGCGTCGATGACGTCGGCACCCGCTGGCCCGGTCCGCCTCGCGAGCGGGGAGTCGCTCCACGTCGAGGACGAAGGGGCCGGGCCGGCCATCGTCTTCGTCCACGGCCTGCCCGGCCTGGGGGGCGACTTCCAGCCCCTCGTCGAGCGCCTGCGCGCGGGCTTCCGCTGTGTCTCCTACGACCGCACGGGCTACGGCGGCTCGGCGCCCGCCCACCCGAGCGCCGCGCTCGGCGTCGTCGCCCAGGCACGGCAGCTGCTTCGGCTCCTCGATGCGCTGGACGTCGAGGACGCGCACCTCGCGGGCTGGTCCTACGGCGGCGTGGTCGCCATGGAGGCCGCGCGCCTGGCGCCGGATCGGATCGCGGGCCTCGTCCTCCTGGGCTCCCCGGGCCCTGCCTTCGCCTGGCCACGGGGCGCGAGCAACCGCCTGCTGTTCTCGACGCCGCTCGGAGGGCCGCTGCTCCGGCTGCTGCTCGCCCTCGCTCCCTCGGCACTTGGCCGTCCTCTCGACCAGGCCTACGGCGAGCCGGCTCCCGAGGCGGTCCATCGGCGTTTCATCGCCGGCCTGCGGCGCCCCGGCACCGTCGCGTACTGGATGAACGAAGGGCGACACTTCGATCCCACGGCATGCGTGCCGGAGGAGGTCGCCCGCCCTGCCCTCGTGATCCACGGCGAGCGCGACGTCCAGGTTCCCGTCGCGGTCGGCCACGACCTCGCGAGGCGACTGCCCCACGCCGAGCTCCTCGTTCTCGAAGACGCGGGACACTGGCCGTTCGCCACGCACGCCGAGCGGGTCGCCGATGCCGTTCGGTGCTTCCTCGCCGGCAACCCGGCGAAGCACTCGACCGAAGCCGCGGCGCTCGACGCGGCGCTCAAGACAGGAAGGCGCTGAGCGCGGTGGCGAAGGGCCCGGGGGCGTCGAGCATCACCGCATGGCCCGCGTCCGGCAGCTCCACCAGGCGCGCGTCGACCGCCACGTCGCACATGCGTCGGGCGCTCTCGGCCGCGAGGACCTGGGACTGCTGGCCGCGAACCACCAGCAGGGGACAGCGGGCGCCCGCGAGCGTTGCCCACAGGCGCTCGCTCTCTTCACGGGCCCACGGCGTTCCGGGGCTGCGCTCGCCCCGCTCCACCCGATGGAGTGCCGGGTCGAGCTTGGGCTCGAAGCGGCCGTCGGAGCGCCTGCGCAGCCAATGGCTGGCGAGACGCTCGAGGAGCTCGGGGCGGGCGCGCGGATACATCACGCCGAGGGCGCTCGCGTAGGCGGCCTCGCTCGCGAAGCCGGTGATCGGCGGTACGCGCCGCGGCTGCGGCCGGGAGCGGCGCGTGCTGGTGGCCGCGCGAGGCAGATCGGGCCCGGCATCCACCAGGGCCAGCCGCTTCACCCGTTCGGCGTGGCGTGCTGCGAAGCGCAGCGCGACGTTGGCGCCCATCGAGTGCCCGACGAGAGACAGCCGCTCACAGCCGAGCGCCCGGACCAGCGCCTCGAGGTCCTCGAGACCGGTGCGGTACCAGTCGCGGGTCTCGGGGCCGTGATCCGAGTCGCCGTGGCCGCGGGCGTCGGGGGCCAGCACCCGCTGGCCGTCGAGCGCCTCGGCCACACCGTCCCATACCCGGGCACTCATGCCGAAGCCGTGGAGCAAGAGCACGGGATCTCCCGCGCCACCCCACTCCCAGAGGCACAGGGAGACGCCTTCCTCACCGCCCGGCAGCCGATGAGCCCTGGGTTCTCTCAGGGCCCGCCCGCCTCCTCGCGAGGTGGCAGGCACTCGGCCTCCGATTGGGCGAGGCCTGCGGCCTCGCAGAGAGCCTCGAGCTCGGCCTCCACGTCTTCGACCAGATCGTGCAGGTCGGGGAGCGCGTCCCAGTCGGCGTTGAAGCCCCAGTGCAGCCGGCCGTCGTAGCTGAACAGCGCGATGCCGACGCACTGGCCCTTGAAGAGCGGCACCACGGGGTGGATCGACAGCATGCGGGCGCTCAGCAGGTAGAGCGGACGATTGGGCCCGGGGACGTTCGTGACCACGATGTTGTAGGCACGGGCATCGGCCGACAGGCGTACGAAGCGCGACAGCACGTCACTCAGCCCGAGGTCACCGAGCTCTTCCAGCACCTCGGCCCCCTGCACGAGCCGCGAGGACTTCAGCCGACGCGTGATCTCGATCGTCCGCTCGAGGCGTCGTTCGGGGTCGCGCTCGTCGATCGGAAGCCGCGCCAGGAAGTTGACGACGCGGTTCCCCGGGCGGCCGCGCTCGCTCGCCTTGCGCAGGCTCACCGGCACCATCGCCCGGAAGACCTGCTCGGCATTCAGCTGCTCGCCTCGCCGGCGCAGGAAGCGGCCGACGGCGCCGGCGACGGTGGCGAGTACCACGTCGTTCAGGGTGCCGCCCAGCTGCTTGCGCACCTCCCGGATGCGCCCGATGTCGCTCGTGCACCAGTCGAAGCGTCGATAGGGGCCGAGATCGCCGTTGAGGGGCGTCGACATGGTCGGCGCGAGCCCGGCGCCGAGCGCTTCGCCCACCGCGCCCACCGACTCTCGCGCCTCCCGGAGGCTCGCGAGGGGCCGCGCCAGGGCCTGCCGTGCGCTGCCGAGCGCCGACCAAGGAAGCGAGGCCCGGCGTCGCAGCTCGTCGGCGACGAGCTGCGTGGGCGAAGGGGCCGCACGCGGGAACCAGCGCTTGGAATCGGGCACGTCGTCGGTGGGCTCGAGGCGCAGCAGCGAAGCGAACAGATCCATCCCCCCGATGCCGTCCACCATGGCGTGGTGCGCCTTCAGGATCATGGCGAAGTGATCGTTCTCGAGACCCTCCACCAGCCACATCTCCCAGAGCGGCTTGTGGGGGTCGAGCTTCTGGCTGAGCAGCCGGCCGGCCAGGCGCTTGAGCTGTCGGATCTCGCCCGGAGGCGGAAGAGCCGTGTGGCGGATGTGGTAGTCGAGGTTGAAGCGCTCGTCATCCACCCACACCCGCTCTCCCACGTAGGGCACCTGCACGCAGCGCTGGCGAAAGCGGGGCATGGATGCGAGGGACGCGTCCATGAAGCGGCGAAGCCGCTCGATGTCGAGGGTGCCATCGGGCCGCGCCAGGGGGCCCCGCTCGAAGGTCACGGCCGCCCCGACGTGCATGTGCACGTTTGGGTCCTCGATGGCCAGGAAGGTGCCGTCGATCGCCGTCAGTCGGTCGTAGTGGGTATGCGGCATGGGCGCTCCGCGGTCTCGGCTTGGAACGACGACAGTCTACATCGAAGCCTCGGCTGGCGGCGATCGGCAACGAATGTCGGCCAGCCGACTTTCCGGCCCTCGGGGTAGACCCGCCTGAAGGGGCCGCGCCCGGCACGTGACAAGCGGGATCCGGTGCACACAATTACGAGCATGACGCATGAGCCGCGACACGAGCCCCATTGGGATGCCGTCGGTCCGCCGCCCCTGGCGCTCTTCGCTCAAGAGCAGGTCCGTGCGGTGAGAGAGTTCGCCCACTTCCGTGAGCGCCGCCGGCTCCGGCGAGAGGCTCCGCGGGGCGATGGCCACCCCGTTCTGGTGATGCCCGGCTTCCTCGCGCCGGAGTTCTCCACGTCGCCGCTGCGCAGCTTCCTGCGGGATCTCTGCTACGACGCGCGCGGCTCGCATCTCGGCGTGAACCTCGGCCCGAGCCCCAAGGTGGAGGAGACGATCCGGCAGCGGCTGCTGCACCTCGCGGAACGCCACGACCGCAAGGTGAGCCTGGTGGGCTGGAGCCTCGGCGGCATCTACGCTCGCGAGCTGGCGCGCGCCCATCCTTCCCTGGTGCGCATGGTGATCACCATGGGCACCCCTTTCGCCGACATCTCTGCGACCCACGCGGCCCGCTTCATCCCGCTGCGACCGGACGGCAAGCCGCTCCACGAGGCCCACCAGCTGCGAGAGGCCCTGCGCCGGCCGCTCGAGGTACCCACCACTTCGATCTACAGCCGCACCGACGGCATCGTCCACTGGCAGGGCTGCCTGCAGGAAGAGGGCCCCGGCAGCGAGAACGTCGAGGTGCACTGCAGCCACACCGGCATGGGATTCCATCCCACGGTCCTGGGCGTCGTGAGCGACCGGCTGGCGCTGCCCGAGAACGAGTGGCGCCCCTTTCAGCCGGCCACGTGATCCCGTGAGTCGGAGCGTGCCGGAGCCGCCATGGCCCACCTCGACGACGCCATCGGCTCCCTGGCCCGCATCGCCCAGTGGATCCGTCCCCGCCCGCGGAACACGCTCGAGGCTCTGAGCGCCTACGAGGGGCTCCCGCTCGAGCGCTTCCTCCCGGCGCCCGACCGCGCGCCCGAGGTGCGACGCAGCCGGCGCTGGCGACTTCCGGGCCTGGTGAGCGAGGACCTGCGCTTCGCGTCCCAGCACGACCCGATCGAGCCCGCCTTCCGGCGCCACTACCACGCCCGCCGGAGGCGGATCCAGACCGTGACGGCGCGGCGCATCCGCCCATCGGGCACGCGCGAACGACCGCGGCTCCTCTACATCCACGGCTACATGCAGCCGGAGACGCCGATCGAGGAGTTCGGCCTGCTGGCGACGATGGCCCGGATGCTCGACATGGAGGTGGTGCAGCTGCAGCCGCCCTACCACGGCCAGCGCAAGCCGCGGCGCTCGAACCTCGACGGCGAGCTCTACTGGACGGCCGACCTGGTGCGCAGCATCGAGGCCATGCGGCAGACGCTCTACGACGCCCGGACACTTCTCTCCGTACTCTTGAGCGAGTCGTCTACGCCGGTGGGCGTCGCGGGGATCTCTCTCGGTGGTGCGTTCACGTGCGCGCTCACCTGCCTCGAGCCGCGCTTCGCCTTCTCGGCCCCGTTCATCGCCCACATGGACCTGGCCGAGCTGCTCGCCGATGCGCCGGTGCTGGGCGCGATGCGGGAGGACTTGGCGGAGTTCGGCTGGACGCCTGAGGACTTCGGCGGCTTCCTCGAGCGTGCGGGGTGGAACCGGCTCCTCCCCGTGATCCCCCGGGAGCGCATCCACCTGTTCGCAGCCGACGACGACCGCTTCTTCCGGCCCGAGATCGTGACGGGCATGTGGGAGCGCTGGGACAAGCCCTCGATCACCTGGTACCCGGGCAGCCACATGGGCTTCATCGCGAGCCTGCCCGACGCCGTGCGCCGCCTGCGCGGCTTCGTGGACGAACGGATCGGGTAGCGGCCTGCGCGCGGCGGCGCCCCATCCGCGGCGGCCACGCTACCATCGGCTCGCCTCCGGATCCTGCGAGCCGGATCGTGCGATCCTGATGCCGCGAGCCTGATGCTGCGACCCCGATGCTGAGATCCCACCGATGACCACCGCTGACTGCCGGAAGGCCCTCGGTCGCGCCCTGGCCTCGATCTCCCCGTTCGGGTGGACCGGGCGGACCGATCCTGGGTGGGGCGAGCGCGACCGGAGCGATCGAGGGCAGAGCGACCGCGAGGGCCCCCGCGACGCCGAGCCGTCTCGCCCGTCGATCCTGCCGAAGAACTACCTCGTCGAGTTCATCGCAGGGACCTTCGGGCCCGCTTCGAGCGGCCGGGGCCTCACCGGCCACCTCGAGAGCGAGGAGAAGGTCCGCCGGATCGACAACCGGATCAACCTCGGCGTCATGGCCGCTCGGGACCTCGAGGAGAGCGCGCGCCGGAAGCTGGAAGAGATCCACGTCACCCGCGCGGTCGAGTTCAAGCACTCGATCGCCGCGATCTCCGATCACCTGGAGAGCTCGGTTCGGCGCGATCGAGACCGCCCGCACGTCATCCGCGAGATCTTCTGTCTCGACGACTCGGCGGTCGCGCAACACATCGCTCTGCGGATGGCCGAGAGCCGTTTCCTGGAACGACTCGCGACCGAAGGAGCGACGATCCCCGAGACGACGTTCGCGAGGCTGCAATCGTCCTCGACGGCGAGCCGCTTCGTCGACTTCGAGGACCGCTTCCGAACCGAGCTCGCGTCCTTCGTTCCCGAAGACGAGGTCGACGACGAGGGCCTTCGCCAGCCAATCCCGGACGACAAGGCGCTCAAGATCGTGAATCGCGTCTGCGACGCGTTCGCGCCGCGGATGTTCCTGATCGGCCACAGCCAGGGGGGTCTCGTCGCCCTCCGAGCGATGCAGCTCGGGATGCGGCGCGTCCGCGTGAAGGGCTCGCGTGGCTTCCTGCACTCGCCCCGCAGCGGTCGCGTCCACCGCTACAGCCCGATCGCCATGGCCATCGGCCTCGGCGCCCCCTTCGACGGCATCGACCGGAGCCCGCGCGAGGTGGGCGGAGCGCTCTACGCGGCTCTTCGCCGCGAGGACGTGCAGCGCGTCGTCGACCCGATCCTTCCGGGCGTGGGCCAGATGCTCCACGGCAGCGGGTTCCTGAACACCGTGCGCGGCGCCTTCATCCCCTACGACTGCACGGCGATCTCCATCGCGAATCCCGAGGACGGCATCGTTCCCCTCCGCGGGACGCGCCTGCCCGTCGGCGACTTCCGCAACATGCACAACCTCGAGGTGAGCTCGAGCAATCCTCTGGACGTCGCAGACCTCGTCCCGCCGATCCTCGGCCACGCGCTCCGGCTCGGCCCGGCGTTCCTGCTCCGGAAGCTGCTCAACGACCACGCCTGGTTCGAAGGCCTGCGCCACCACTGCTCCTTCCTCGTCGACCTCGGGGAGAACTGGGACGTCGACCAGGGCGAGATCGTCCGGCAGATCTTCGCCGGCGAGGACGGCCAGGGCCTCTTCGACGAGATGATGTTCGAGGTGAACTTCGACGGGCTCCGCGAACAGCTGATGGCCAACCTGCTGTACCGACTGCGGCGGGCGAGCCCCGAAGAGCGCCAGAAGCTGGCATGGATGACGCCGAGGCTCCGGCACATGATCGACGAGGAGGCGCTGCCCTTCGTCAACAGCCTGGACAAGCGCGCGGCATTGGCGCTCAACTACATCGAGCCGCAGTAGGCCGCAGAGAGGCGATTCGTCGCTTCCCCGCCCGAGCCCCTGCCATCCCCTTCGCGGATGCGATCGCTGAATGAAACTGGATCGCGTGATTCCGTTAGGCGTTCCCGTGCCAAGCTCGTTCCGCTTCGAGGGAACGTCTTTTCCCAGGCGCCAAGAGGCGCCTGAAAACGGAGCGCTCGATCCCCATATTCCCGATGGGTGTCAAGCACTTGCAGTGAAACCAGAACACGTTCAGATGGCATGCGCGTTGCTTGTCGAGTGCCAGCCGACGGCGCTCCAGGAAGGTCTTTGGATCGTGCTCGGTGCTTGGGAAGGGACAAGGACATGTTTCGCATCAAAACTGGGCTGGCAGCTGCAGCAGTTCTGCTGTGGGCCAGCTACGCAGGAGCGCTCACGATCAACTGGAGCGCCCTCCCCGATCAGACCGCCGGTCTTTCCATCTCGCAGGTCGATCAAGAGACCGGCTCGACCCTGACGGCGACGGGCTCAGGCTGGGGAGGCGTAACCAATCCACAGAACACGTTGAACCCGGGCAACCCGATCGGCTCGGGATTCACCCAGCTCGGAGTCAACATCGGCGGCGGCGCGCCAGGCTCGGGGGCGTTCTCGACCCACGGTCTTGGATGTGGCACCACGTTGATTTCGCAGTGCGATCTCATCTCGCCCGGTGGCGAAGACATCCTGCTGATCGAGTTCGACAAGAAGGTGACCGTCGGCAGCTTCATCGCCTCGGCCGTCGAGGACTTCGACGACATCACCAGCTGGGTGTGGGACGGCAGCGCCTGGGTCAACATCGGTTCTGACTCCTGCGGGCTGTTCTCCTTCTGTGGAGGGGAGGAGCCCGTGAGCGCCGGTCCCCATGCCCCGAGTCGCTTCTTCATGCTGGTGGCGGAGGACTCGGACGCCTCCGCCTTCAAGCTCACGCGCATCGAGGGCGTGATCGTCGCCGAGCCGGCGACGCTGGGGCTGCTCACGCTCGGCATGGCGGGCGCCTGCATGAGGCGCAGGCGCGGCTAGGCCTGATCGAGGGGCGGGCGCTGAAGCCCGCCCCTCGGAACGAGCCCCTCTAGCGCCGGACCCGAGCCGCTCCGCGGCGAAGGCAGGCCAGCCCGGTGGCGAGCAGGGCCAGTGATGCGAGCCCGACGGGCTCGGGCACCGACGTGGATGCGGTGAGCGTGCCGAAGCTGTTGGGCAGCTGCAGCCGCGGGTCGTGGATCACCTCGAAGTCGAGGGAAACGACGTTGACCGCCCCGACGCTGATGGTTCCGCCGATGTTCACCATGTCGACGGCGTCGCCGGTGCCTGGCTCGGGCAGGTTTCCGAGCATCGCCGTCAGGGTGCCGTCGTCGTTGATGCTGCCGGAGATGTCCCCCAGGAACGGATCGCCGATCTTGCTGAGCAGGATCTGGTTGCCGACCACGGTCCCCGGCAGGCTGAACTCGAAGTCGATGGGGATCCGACCCACGAAGGGAAAGCCACCGATCACGAAGGTCAACACCGCGTCGTCGCCGGTAATCGCGACGTCGAGGGAGAAGGCACCCGTGGCGTTCGGATTCGGGGCGGGGACGAACGTCTCGTCGAGCCAGGATCCCTGGTAGCTCCCCGCCACGTCGCGGATGTCCGCGATGGGCATGGAGGAAGCGGGCGCAGGGAGCGAGGAGAGCGCCGCGCCGAGAAGCACGGCCAGCCCGCAGGGGGCGAGGCGGGAGCGTCGAGGCAGCATCGAGGCCTCCTGACCAACCCCTCACCATGGGAGAGTGGCCTGGCGGCCCCCGCTGTGTCGGAGCCGGCGCGCTTTCTCGAGGCTCAGTCCAGCAACCGGTCCACGCCCCGCTCCACCAGCGCTCCGCCGAGCCAGGACAGCAGCGGCAGCAGCAGGATGATGCCGAAGCGTCGCAGGGTGCTGGCGTCGAAGGGCCACTCCCGCGCGCTCTCCATGCGGGCCTCGAAGGCGAGCAGCCCCGGAAGCCGCTGCGCGGCCGCGCCGGAATCCGGCCCGAGATCGGCGAGCGCCTCGCGATCGCGACGGATCTCGCTTCGCACGCGGACGAGCTCGGCGCGCTTTGCCGCTCGGAGGTTCCGATGCACGCCCCACACCGGGATCCAGAACGAGCCGGCTGCGACCGCGAGCAGGAAGCTCACGGCGATGAACTCGGCGGGAGCCCCCTGGGTGAGCACCAGCGAAAGCGCGCCGAGCGCGGCGGCGCCGGCCCAGAGAACGGCGGCGCGCAGGGCCATCCGGCCCAGCGGCTCGAGCTCGGCCGTGGCGAGGGGGTCGAGCGGCCTCCCGCGGCCCATCGCCTGGGCGACGGCGTAGAGCTCGGCCAGCGTGAACCAGCTCGCACGGGCCGAGAGCCAGAACGCCAGCGCCAGGACGCCGAGCGAGAGAACCCCATCTACGGAGGGGCCTCGGCCCAGCATGAGGTCGCGCGCGGCCTCGTCCGCGTTGAACGTGAAGATCACCGCGGCCACGAGGCCGAGTCCGCCCGCGATGCGGCCGGCACGCATCGTTGGCTCCACCGACTCGCTGATCGCGCCGTGCTCCCGCAAGCGTGAGACGTCCGCCCGGTTTCCGGCCGCGATGAGCGCGCCGGCGGCCAGCGCGTAGGCCGAGACGCCAGCGCCGACGGCGAAGCCGATCTCGTCGATCGTGAAGGGCCCGGCTGCTCGTCCGGCGCCCGCGTCGGCACCGCCCACCAGCCACTCGGTCAGCACGTACGCCCCGATGAGGGCGACGAAGAGCAGCAGGCCCGTCGCGATGGGCGGAAGCGGCAAGCGCGCGACGGCACGCCATTCCATGCTGCGTGCCCAGCCGGCGGCCTGCATCGTGACCCTCCACGGCCCGCGCCCGCGCGGCCCTTGCGCCAGACGATACATGGCGCGGCGTCGTGTCGAATCCCCATCGGGCGTGTCGCCGAGGCCCAATCCGCTGCCAGACCCGCGAATCGCCGTGATAGGGTGGGCCCGACCGTCGCCAACGGAGGCCCCATGCGCGCATTCGCACTCCCGTTGCTCGTGACCCTGGCCCTCTCGCACGCCGACCCGGCGGCCGCCCAGACCCCGGTCGACCTGACCGACGCGACGGCTCGCTCGATCCTCGTCGAGATCGACGAGGACATCACCGACTTCACGTCGCTCGGCGGGCTCTACGGCCCGCGTCTGCTCGCGAGCTTCACCTCCGACGGCACCACCGCGACCGTGATCGTGCCGGGCCCCTCCGTCGAAGCCCGCTTCGCGACACAGTTCGCCGGCTTCATCACACCGGTAGCCGGATCCTTCAGCGACTACGCCTTCGAGCTCGACGTGAGTACGGGCGACGTCCTCTCCGCGACGGTCTCGGGCAGCGTCACCGCGGCCCTGCTCGGAACGCTCGACATCGACCAGACCGCGAGCTCGAGCGAGATCGCCGGATTCATGCTCCAGAACTTCCAGGGCTTCGACTTTCCCTTCTACTGCGTCTCCGGCGCGACTTGCACCCTCGTGCCCGGCGTCCCCTACGACCCCGCGACGGGCGTCGCCAGGGCGGTGGGCCGCGTCGGCACCGGGCTTCTCGAGTTCATGACGCCCTTCGCCGACATCCGCCTGAGCGAGGCCATACCACCGACCTGCGACATCGCCTTCGTCGGTGACGACGCCGTGCCCGGCGAAGCCGTCGAGGCCACGCTCGCCGTTCGCCATGCCGGCACGGACCCGGTCTCGATCGAGATGAAGCTCTACCTCGACTCCGCGGCCTCGGGCCCCCTCTCCTTCGTCAACATCGGCAGCGACGGCACGGTGATCCTCGACGAGAGCACCGACATCGTGTACCCGGCCGCCACCATCCTCACCGTCGACGCGACCACACCCCTCGGCGCCATCACGCTCGGCTGCCGACTCCTCGACCCCATCACCGGCGCCCTGATCTTCGAGCAGACCGACACGCTCGAGATCAAGGACGTGCGCTGACGCACGGCGAGCTCTCGCCGACCCCCGATCACTCCGTCACGCCGGGCCCGGGCACGGACCCGAGCGCAGGCCGGAAGTGTCCGAAGAAGTCCGAGGGGCCGACCCCGCCGTCGCCGTCCAGGTCGGCGACGGCGCACTCGGGGCGGGTTGCGACGTCGGCACCGAAGCAGGGTCGCATCACCGCGAAGAAGTCCGTTGGCCCGGTGGTGCCGTCGTTGTCGAAGTCGACGTCGCAGGCGTCGCCGTAGTGCTGCACACCCGGGAGCGAGGTGTCGTCGTCGTCGCCGACGTCGAAGTCCTCCTGATCCGGGTTCGGCACGTCCACGCAGTTGTCGTCCTCGTCGAGCACGCCGTCGCCGTCGAGGTCGAGCACCGTGAAGAGGAAGGTCATCGTGGTCGTGCAGGTGGGGGCGAAACGGCAGTAGCCGCCCGGCCCGCCCGTGCTGAGGACCACGCCGTCGGGAGCACTGAGGCTCAGGCCGCGCAGGAACGCGAAGAACTGGAGGGTCTGGCCCACGAGCTCGCCGGCGAGGTTCGCGGGATCACTGTCGGTGAACTGGAAGAACGTCCCGGCCGTGGTCGACCCGGGCGGGTTCAGGACGAAGACGTCACCCCCGACGATGGCTTCGATGACCGGAGCCAGGGGCTGCGGATCGGGATCGCTGGCGTCGAACTCGCCGAGTGTCCCGCTGAAATCGAGAGGGCCGACGATGCCGCCGCCTTCGAGACGGGCCTCCCAGTCGACGCGCGTGATCTGTGCGGCGGCGGCACCCGCCATCGCCAGCGAGCTCAGGGCCAACAGAGCCGCCAGAGCGCCTCGAACGAAGGTCGCGACGCGGGCGTGAGTCCTGACGGATCCGGCCATGTCGGCCCCCCCCCTTCTCTCATGCCCCTCGCGCAGTGTCCCGCGTCCTGTACACGGAAACAAGCACGCGGGCCTCGAACCGGCCGCCGGCCGCACGCCGGGAGGGTGTCTTGCCCGCTCTCCGCGCTGGAAGTAGCCTCACCCGAGTCGCCAGGAACGGCCGACCCGGCCCAGCCAAGGGAGGACCCACCGTGATTCTCATCCACCCCGATGAAGTGGTGATCGAGATCGTCGGCGCGCGCGCCCCTGGCTCGATGCCGAAGCGTCGCGGCTGACGCGAGCCCACCCAGCCCCGTCCGCGGGGCCCGGGCCACCGCTTCGCCAACCCCCTGGAGTCCTCGCCCGCGTGGCCACGCGCCATGCGTGAGGCGCTCCAGCTCTGGACCGTCCCCCCTCTTCGTGGGTGGGGTCCGTCCGTCGACGAGAGGATTCGTTCACATGAACGTCGAGATCAGAAGCGCGACCAAGGACGAGATGCCCGAGTTCCGGGCCGTGACCGCCTACGTGTTCGCCGAGAACGAGAGTGATGCTTCCAGCGGTGCCGACGCGCTGGTGGCCCCCGAGTGGACGACCTGCGCCTTCGTCGATGGCCAGCTCGCGACGACGCTCGGGAGCTACCCCTTCCGCATGCGCCTGAACGGCGCGACGGCCGACGTGGCCGGCCTCACGGCCGTCGGCACGCTCCCGCAGTTCCGCCGGCGCGGCCTGCTGCGCCAGACGATCGCACAGTCGTTCCGCGAACAGCGCGAGCGAGGCCAGAGCATGGCCATCCTCTGGGCCAGCTTCGCCGGCATCTACCAACGCTTCGGCTACGGGCCCGCCTCGAACAGCGTGACCTACGACTTCGATCCGCGCTGGGCGGGCCTGCACGAAGGCCTGAGCGCCGGCGGGACGGTGTCCGCGACGCTGGATCGCGAGGCGGCGATGCCCACCCTGAGGCAGATCTACCGGGCGTACTCCGAGCCGCGCAACCTGTTGCTCCACCGGGCCGCGGCGTCATGGGCCTTCGGCGTCTGTCGGGCTCACGACAAGAAGCACCGGACCCACATCGCCGTGTATCGGGACACGGCGGGCGAGCCTCGGGGCTTCGTCGTCTACCAGCTCGAGAACAAGCAGCAGCCCTCCCCGAATCAGCGCCTCGACGTGTGCGACTTCATCGCGCTGGACGTCGATGCCCACATCGGGCTCTGGCAGTACCTGCTCTCCCACGACCTCGTCGACCAGGTCCGTACGGGCCCGGTCTCCGAGGAGGATCCCACCCCGCTGCTGGTTCAGGAGGCCTCGAAGCTCGGCCGGCGCGTCAGGGACGGGCTCTTCCTCCGAGTGGTCGACGCCGAGCGCGCCCTGTCCGTCCGGCCGTATCCGGAGACCGACCGGCTGCGGATCGAGATCGCCGAGGATCCCCTCTGCGACTGGAACCAGGGCACGTTCGAAGTGGAGAGTGAGGCCGGCGAATCCCGGGCCAAGCGCAGCTCCGGCGTTCCGGACCTGAGCCTGCCTCCCCGCAGCCTCGCCAGCCTGCTCTGCGGTCACTCGAGCGCCTCGCAGCTCGCGCGGGCGGGACTCCTGGACGCGAAGGACGACGCGGTGCTCCGGCGTGCCGATCGCTTCTTCGCGACGGCGTTCCGACCCTTCTGTCCCGACGGCTTCTGAGCGCCCCCGGCCGGTGCGTCACTCCGTGACGCCCGGCCCCGGAACGGAGCCCAGCTCCAACGGAAGACGGAGAAGCCTACGGGACCGAATCCGCGTACCAGGTTTCCGGCGGCGCATAGCGCCCCGGGTCGTAGTCGCGGGCGAACGGAGCACCCCGCATCGGATCGGCTGTCTCGCGCATGTGCTCGTCGAGCCGGGCGCGCAGGCGGGACAGCTGCGCGGAGTGATCCGTTTCCCCAGCGAGGTTGCGCTGCTCGTGGGGGTCGGACGCGAGGTCGTAGAGCTCCTCGGCGACCCGCGGGCGGATCCACGGCTGATCCACGCGCTCGCACAGCCGGTGTGCCCACGCCCGGTCGTGGATCTGGTCGAGCCCGATCGGGATGTCCGAGTAGTTGCGAACGTACTTCCACCGCTCTCCACGCACCGCACGCGTAGGAATCGGGTGGACGTGATCCGTCATCTCGGCGAAGACGACATCGCGATGGACGTCGGGCGCCGACCCGGAGAGCAGCCCCCAGAACGAGCGCCCCTCGAGATCGGACGAGATCGGTCGACCCAGGGCCTCAAGCACGGTCGGCATGACGTCGATCGTGCTGACGAGGGCGTCGCGCACCTCCCCAGACGGCACTCGACCCGGCCAGCGAAAGAGCAACGGCGTGCCGATACCGCGGTCGTAGAGGGTCATCTTCGCACCGGGATAAGGCGGCCCGTTGTCGCTCACGAAGACGATCAGCGTGCGCTCGGCGATCGCCAGCTCGTCGAGCAGGTCGAGGATCGCGCCGACCATCGCATCCATCGCGAGCATCTGGCTGTAGTAGCGCGCCAGGTCCTCGCGAATCTCCGGCCAGTCCGGCAGCGCCAGGTAGGCCGGGATCGAGATCGTGGCGGGGTCCACAGGGAAGCCCGTCGCGAACGAGAAGGCGCCATCGTCGTCGCGATGCGTCTGCATGAAGTTCAGCTCGAGGTGCCAAGGGCGGTCGCCTTGGCGCCGGACGAAGTCGAGCACGGGCTCCGTATCGCGGATCCACGGATCGAGCAGGCCGCCCATGCGTTCGTGGTAGCCGTACCAGCTGGTGGGGAGGAACGGAGCCACGTGCCATTTGCCGGCGATGGCCGTGCGCAGGCCCGCCCGAGCCAGCTCGTCGGCCAGCGTCCGGTGGAACGGCGAGAGCATGCGGCTCACGTGGCGATGGGCCAGCCCCGTCACGCCATTCGTGTGCGGATACTGCCCGGTCGTGAGCGCGGCGCGCGACGACGAGCAGCTCGACGCGGGCACGAAGGCGCGCGAGAAGCGAACCCCCTCCGCCGCCAGCCGGTCGAGGTTCGGCGTCACGACGTCGCGGTTGCCATAGGACGAGAGGTCGTACCAGCCCAGATCGTCCGCGGTGATCAGCAGCACGTTCGGCGTGCCCGGAGCGGCGGCGGGCGGCGCGCCCCCGCAGGCGCACCCGAGTGCCGCGACCGCGAGCAGGGCGAGGCGGCGACTCATGCTTCCGAGTCTACGCCGCATGCCGCAGCCGGACAGACGATGAACCGCCTCCCTGCTGCGTTGCCGACGAGCCGAGCTCGTGCGCAGGCGCCGTCGATCGCCGAAGCCCGGCGAAGAGACCGCCCCATCCTGGCGCTGGACGGCATCGCGCCGCGATTGGACGCTCGCTGCCGCCCCTGGGCGGCTCGGGTCGCCTCTGGGGTCAGTTGCCACGCCCGTTCCACGACGGGGCAGTGTCCCCTCATCCGGCGCGCAGGCAGCGCTCGACGACTGGCACGACCCTTGCTCTCAATGGGGAGCTCTTCAGCCGGCTGCGTCCGAGCCTCGGGGACACTCGGGCCCCGGCAGCACCGCGTAGACGGGGAGGACGAGCCGTGGCGCACCGATGGAGCCCCCCGGGCAGCGCGGCGCTGCGCCCTCACTACACGCCGCCCATCCCCGAGCCGAGCGCCGGCGCCGGGCCCCTCGCGGTGGCGCCCTACGTCCGACGAAGGCTCGGTGGGCGCCTCGGCGCTGACACGGGCCCGGTGCGACGGAAGGCAGGCTCGCGATCGGGCGCCCGCAGAGCCGACGACATGAACCGACGCATGGCGGTTGCCGGTGTGGCCGTCCTCGGGTGGCTCTTCTTGTGTGCCCCGCTCCAGGCAAGTCCGATCCTCGTCACGGGCACCTATTCGCTCTACTTCGACGGCAACGACGGCGGAGAGGGTGCCGGCATGGCCACGGGCCAGGAGGTCTCCGGCTCCGCCAGCGGCCCCATCTCCGGGAGCTTCTCCGAATCGATCTCGCAGTCGATTCCCCTGCCCCCCTCGCACTCGCTCGCGGGCTCAGCCGCCGTCACGCTCTCGATCTCTCCCCACCAGATCGAGCTTCTCGGGTCTACCTCGACGAGCTATCCCGGCGGTCGTGACTACCCCTATGCCTCGGTGGGCTCCGACGTCTCGGTGATGATCGACTTCGAGCTGTCGAGTCCCCACGTCGTCTCCGGTTGGGCGGACTTCGACGTCGGCAGCGGGGCCTCCAATGGCGGTAGCTACGTGAGCATGTCGGGGCTGCCCGCAGCTGTGAACTACGATTGGTGGCGATCCGGTCTCGAGTTCGGAGGCGTACTGCCGGCTGGAACCTACTCGGCCTACGCCAACGCGTTCGGTGGGGGGACACCCGGCGAGGGAGGAGGAGGGGGAGACTTCTCTCTGTCACTCAGCCTGATACCCGTCACGGAGCCCTCGACTCTCCTCACGATCGCGATCGCCAGCGCGCTCCTGCTCGGATCGCAACGGCGGCAGCGGGCACACAGTCGGTAGAGGTCGGCACGCGAAGCACAGCCTCTGCCGCCTGGCAGCCATCGCCACGGCCAGGGCCGTGCCCGCAGGGAGCGGAAAGCGGCGCTAGTTGCAGCCCCTCGGCGTCACCGGCACCTGGCCCTCTTGCGCCAGACGACGGCGCACCCCTACGCGATGGGCCACGAGCACGGAGCCGATGGCGAACAGCAGCACAGACTTCGGCTCGGGAATGACGGGGGCCGCTGGCCTCCCGTTCGTTGCGATCGCCGCCACCGGGTCGGCTATCGAGATGCCCGTGCCTGTGCCCGTGCCCCCAGATGTGACCGCGGCCACCTCCCCGCCAGCGATGCACTCCTCGGTCGGGATGGGTACGACCTCTCGACACGTTTCCAGGATCCACGCGCCGCCAGGGTCCGTCGAAGGGTCGGATTCGACACGGAAGAAGTGGCGGGGGGAGAGAGCCTGCGCGAGGAACTCGAAGAAGACGTCGTCCTCGCTGGCGAACAGGCTGTCGCCCACCACGGAAGCAGTGGAGTTGGCGGGGGTGAGCCTGGCGACCAACCGCTCCTCCCTGAAGCGGATGGTGAGGTTCCAATCCGTGACGTTCGCGCTCGTGAGCACCCCGAGGGTGCCATCCGTCGTGAGCGTTCCCCTCACCGTCCCATCGTTGATGTTGCGGTCGACGTCGTAGACGATGCCAATCGCCTGTGCCGAGCCGGCAGCGAACAGAACCAACGCGCAAGAAAGCCACAGTCGCATCATGATGATCTGCTCCAGCGGGTGTAGGCTTCAATCGAATCACGAACCGCCCCCGCCTTGGTGTCGGCAGCGCGACACCG
>JAAUYD010012068.1_pt1 | contig 28553 bp, 26 predicted proteins | sample 7278101 | NCBI WGS metagenome assembly JAAUYD01 (sample SAMN14350128, study PRJNA611818) | marine sediment metagenome | isolation source: surface marine sediment (0.6m) | place: French Polynesia: Moorea | collected 2018-08
ACAAATACACTGCGGACACCAGTAACTCTGGAGACACTTAGAAGTTTACAACTTTCTGGGTGCCAATGAATCCCCATCTATAATCTTTGATTTAGATGGGGTGTGTTCAATAATTATCCTTTACAAAAAGTCGCCTTAAAGCATACGATTAACTCATCCAAAAGGAATGGAAGAGGGGAGGTTTTTATTCATTCAACAAATAACTCTGGCTATTAAGGTTGAGAAATAGACAAACCCCGCCTTGAATAATTAGCTGATTGCTTGTTACCTTTCCTGTGGCGGTTTCAGATGTTTGTGTTTGTCAATTGCTCCCAAATTTTCATAGGAAATAATACTCAAACATCAACTTAACACAAAAAACTTTTAGTAACGTTTGTCACATTGAGCTATGCAAATAACCAATCGAATTCATTTTAGGAATGTCAAGGGGGATATCTTTGGCGGGGTAACCGCAGCCGTGATCGCCCTTCCCATGGCCCTGGCCTTCGGGGTTGCTTCGGGTGCCGGTCCGGCTGCGGGTTTATGGGGTGCAGTCTTAATCGGATTTTTCGCTGCTTTGTTTGGAGGAACCCCTACCCTCATCTCCGAACCCACCGGGCCAATGACGGTGGTAATGACAGCCGTTGTTACCAAATTAACCGCAGATAATCCTGAAAACGGACTATACATGGCTTTTACCGTGGTTATGTTAGCGGGAGTCTTTCAAATTCTCTTCGGCTTACTAAAACTGGGCAAATATATTACCTTGATGCCTTATACCGTTATTTCTGGCTTTATGTCCGGTATTGGGTTAATTCTGATTATCCTGCAATTTGGACCGTTGTTAGGCACTACTAACCCCAAAGGAGGGGTGATTGCAGCCCTGAAAAATGTGCCTACTGTCATAGAGTCTCTCGGTCCCCATAGGGGTGAAGTCATCTTAGGGGTGTTAACCGTAGCAGTGTTATTTTTAATGCCCTCCAAACTGAAGAAATATGTACCCCCTCAGTTAGTGGCGTTAATTGGTTGTACCTTAATTTCTATTTTCTTCTTTTCCGAAGCCAATATTAAAACCATCCCTGAGTTTAGCACTGGACTCCCCTCTTTAGTGATGCCCACCTTTACTCTAGAACAAGTCAATGTGATGATTATCGATGGCTTAGTTTTAGGGATGTTAGGCTGTATTGACGCACTATTAACCGCAGTTATTGCTGATAGTTTAACCCAAACGCAACATAAATCTGATAAAGAATTAATTGGTCAAGGGGTAGCTAACTTAGTTTCTGGGTTATGTGGGGGTTTACCCGGTGCCGGTGCTACCATGGGAACCGTCGTTAATATTCAAGCGGGAGGGCAAACGGCTTTATCGGGTTTATCTCGCGCCTTCATTTTATTAATTGTTGTCCTTTGGGCCGCCCCCTTAACTCAAAGTATTCCTTTAGCAGTGTTAGCCGGTATTGCTTTTAAAGTGGGGATCGATATTATTGACTGGAAATTTCTCGGACGCGCCCATAAACTGTCTTGGAAAGCAGCATCCATCATGTATGGGGTGATGTTACTCACAGTCTTCTATGATTTAATTATTGCGGTAGGGTTAGGGGTATTCGTGGCCAACGTTTTAACCATTCAAAAATTGGCCAATATTCAAGCAGACGCAGTCAAAGCTATTGATACCCACGAAGATGAAACCATCTCCTGTGACATTGCTAAACATTTACTCCAGGATGGAAAAGGTCAAATTATGTTGTTAGACTTAAGTGGTCCGATGAGTTTCGGTGCAGCGAAAGCTATCACCCAACGTCAAGCCATTTTAGATAACTACAAAATCTTAGTCATTGACCTAACGGATGTTCCTTTGTTGGGTGTGACGGCAACTCTAGCACTAGAGAAAACCATTGATGATGCTTATGCTAAGGGTTTAGAAGTGTTCATCGTTGGTGGAGAAGGTAAAGTTCAAGAAAGACTGCAAAAATTCAATCTCTTAGATCGAGTTCCTGCCCATCACCAAGTTAGCGATCGGGTTACGGCTTTACAATCAGCAGTGGCACAATTGAAAGATTTATCGGTTAAGTAGGGTTTGCTGAAAAAGTCTTCTGGTGAGGATAGGCAAGAGGCAAGACAATACTACTCGGTTAAGCTCGAAACGCTTCAGTTGAGGGAGGCTCCCGGAGGCAGAGGAAGCAGAGGAGGAAGTCCCATTTTCTCTCTCTGCTCCCCCACACCTCCCACACCCCCATCTGATACCAAATCCGGTTCCGGGACCCATCTTATCTTCTAGGAGAGGCAGGAGGCAGGGGGCAGAAGGCAGAAGGGTTTTCAAGCTTTAAAGCTATCAATTTTAAAAGGGGGTATCTAAATCGGATTTGGTATGACGTAAGTTTTCGATATTTGTGTTGAATGTTTATGATACTTTTTGCAGCACAATATTGGGATAGGCATAATAATGTGTAGTGTTAGAATTTCTTTTAATATTTGATAGTTGTGTATTCAATAAGAAACTACAAAACTGACAACTGATAACTGACAACTGACTTCTCAGGGAACTTTTGGGAATGAATCAACGTCAGCAACAGCATTGATAGCTAATTTAGACTGTATTTTCTATGACCAAAACCCCGTAATCTTAGATTAGTTCTCGTAAACTAATTTGAGGTTAAACATTAAACTTACTAACTTCCTAGCCAACAAGTTGACAAACGCTCAAGTTGTGCCTAACATTTTACGGATGCCATCATTAGCCTTAACCCAAGAATTAATTGATTCTGTCAACCAAGGCCAAACTATAAAAAAGTGATTAAAATGATTAATTAGTATCTTATGAAAGTCCTGATTGCTGATTTCGATTTATTTAGTAAGGTTGGCGGTGGTCAAACCTTTTATCGCAGTATTATTAAAAAAAATCCTCAAATTGAATTCTATTACATTGCTGAAAAAGAACCCTTAAACACTCCTAGACCGACCAATGCAACGGCGATTCCCTATAAAGAGCAATTTTTAATTAGTGACTTTAAAAACTTTTTTGAAGTAACACCGCCTAAATGGGTAGAGCGGGCTTTTGCCATGGCCAGTAATATTGCGGCTTCGGCTGAAAATCAACAATTTGATATAATTGATGTTCCAGATTATGAACAATGGGGCATCTTTTTACGACCAGCTTTAAAACAATATGGTGTCACATTTAACCGTATTGCTTTATCAATGCACGGTAAAATATCAAAAACCCTTCGCTTAGATTGGTTTGACTGGGGACAGGCGAATATTCCCCTTGATCTGCAAGAAAAAATGCAGTACAAAGTGGTGGATATTCGTTACGGAATTAGCAAAAGTTATCTCGATGAATGGCGAGAAGATATCGAAGCATTTGACAGTTATTACTATAACCCTCTACATTTTTTCGATCTACCTAGACCCACTCAATGTTTGCCCTCAGTTAAGCCACCTAGCGTTAACTTTATTGGAAGAACAGAAAAACGGAAAGGCCCCGATATTTTCATTGATTTAGTGTGGTGGTTGCCAGAAACTAGCTATAGTCAAGCGCAAATTATTGGTCCCCATAGTTATAACTATAACAATACAAAATCCTCTCAAACTTATCTGCAACAAATGATGCAGCATCGTCAGAGTAATCTGGTGATGTGTCCTCCCATGAAACGGGAAGAATTAACAGAATTATTTGCGAATAAATCCTTAACTGTCCTACCTTCTCGATACGATACTCTAAATTTATTAGCCCTAGAATCTCTATTTTCCGGTTGTCCTACCGCCGTTGGAAATGGTGCCGGAGTTTGTCGTTTTCTCGAAGAAACTTTTCCAGAGGTTCCTTTTGTTACCATCGATATTGATGATATTTATGCCTGTCTTCCTGATGTTCAAAGGGTTTTAGATAATTATGAAGACTATCGACAGCATTTAGTCAATCAATTATCAAACGCTAATTTAGAGGTAAGTGATCCCAATTTAGAAGATATTTATAATTGTTCTACGGCTTCTCATCTAGAAACTCAAGAAGAATTAGCCCAATGGTACAGTCAATTATGGTCTTATTGGCAATCGTGTCAAAGTGGTTTTAGTTTATCAAAAATTCCTGCGGTTAAAGCAGTCAAGAAACAGATTAAAGCCCAAATTAAACCCAGTTATAAACAACTGAAAAAGACCTTAGCCCAAACTAAAGATAAACTCAAACGACCTCTCGAAGAAACGAAAACTGCTCAAACCTTAAAGTCGCCTCAATTATTTGAACGCTATAAATACACCTTCAATGCCTCAGAATTGAATCAGAAAGACTTAGGCAATAAAGTTAAAGAATGTTGGAAACTTGCCTCAGCTTTTGGGTCAGAAGAACAAGGATGGCGTGATAAACTGAAAAACGGCTATCGCATCGACCGTGTTCGGGCTTGGCGAGAAATTTCCCGTTTAGAAGAATTGCGGGGTAATGAGTTAGTGGCTGCAACCTATAAGTTAAGGGGGTTAAGGCTTTTAGACGGCGATCGCTTCGGGGATCTTCCCTACGTCCTGAGAGTGTTGCAAGAGAAAGGATTTACCCGTGAAGCCGAGGTAGTCGATGCCATGTACGGCAAAACAGGGCAACGGGAAGAACGGTGTTATGATTTCATTGAAAAAGCCCGTCAAGATAACTTACACAACTCAGAATGGGAGTATGAAATCGTTGATGATCGTCGAGACAAGTCTCAGTATCGCGTCAGTGTCATCGTTTCTTTGTACAATGCGGCCGATAAACTGCCCTTATTCCTCAAAACCCTACAACATCAAACCGTGATGCACTCAGGAGATGGAGAAATTATCTTAGTGGATAGTGGTTCTCCTGGTGATGAATACGAAGTGTTTAAAGAACTAGCCCCAAAGTTAAATTTACCGATTCTTTACGTGCGATCGCAAGCCAGAGAGACGATTCAAACTGCTTGGAATCGAGGCATTTCTTTAGCAAAATCTCCTTATTTATCGTTCTTGGGTGTGGATGAAACCATCTTACCGAATGCCTTAGAAACCTTAGCCAATGAGTTAGATAAAAGCCCAGACATTGATTGGGTTATTGGTCATAGTTTAGTCACCAATGTGGACAAAAAAGGCAACTGGGTGAGCGATGTTATGCCCTATAATCGTACCCCTTACCAACAGGATTTAATCTATCTAGAAACCTGTTATTTATCCTGGGTAGGTGCTTTATATCGTCGCTCAATTCATGACCGTTTTGGTTACTATGATGGTACGTTTCGAGGAGCAGGAGATACAGAATTTAAGAGTCGAATCTTACCCCATATTAAAAGCAAAGTTATTGATAGAAACTTAGGGGTTTTCTGGAATTATCCCGACGAAAGAACCACCCAAAGTCCGGCTGCTGAAATTGAGGATATGAGAGCTTGGTATGTGCATCGCAGTTTAGCCGGTGTTCGCTATGCTTTTGCCAATCGTAGTGCAGAAGAATTAGAGCAATTAATTTACCTATCTCTCGCCTATCGTAAATCCTATTGTGGTCATACCAGTAGCGATTTAGAATATGCTTATAATCTCAGTTTGTACTTAAAAGAAATTAATCCCCAATCAAAAGCATTACAGTATTTCAAAGGTATTGAAACCTTATTAAAAGCTTATCGTTCTTTAGATTGGATGCCTAAATTATCTCGATTTTCACCATTAGGAAAAGTTTTGCAAACCCGTAACTTAGCTAAACAAATCGAACAAGAACATTTAGCTACCTGGGATGAAACAAAGAGTTTAGGTCTAAAGCCAGATTATCGAATTTTTAACGATAATCGTCACGAACAACACGCATTTTTATGGTTAACTAAAGTGGAGAAATCTGAATCATGAAACAACTTAAAGAATGGTTAAAAGCCAAACTAAGTAAAGGGTTAGCACCAGAGATTGATCAACAATTAGGACTCAATCAAAAACTCGAAGAAGTCCGAATGTATGGCATTTCTCCTTGGTATCAAGGCAACTTTTGGGAACCTCCTGTACAATTAGCCTTAAGAGACTTATGCCGTCCTGGGGATGTGGTTTTTGATGTGGGAGCCAACTTCGGCGGTTTAACCACCGTCATGTCTCGTATGGTAGGACCAAAAGGGGTGGTTTGTTCCTTTGAAGCCAGTCCTCGTATTGTAGATAAATGTCAGCGCAATATTGTCCTGAGTGGGTGTAGTAATGTGCAGTTATTTCATGCTGCAGTTTATTACAAATCCTACAGCAAAGTTCCCATTTATTTAGGTAGTCATCTCAACGATAGTATCTACGCAGAACAATCAACAGGAACTCAAGGTTATGAGGTTTCAACTATTGCTTTAGATGATTTTGTTGACCATACTAAATTAGTCCCTAATGTAGTAAAAATGGATATCGAAGGAGCCGAATTTGATGCCATTAAAGGTATGACAAAAACCATTGAATCTGCTAAACCTCATTTAATTTTAGAAACCCAACCAGAAGATACTCGTTGTTTAGATTTCTTGCTAGAAAAAGGGTATATTTCTATTGACTTGAACACCTATCAAACCATTGAAAATGCTAAAGATTATCCCCCAGGAGTCGGTATCCGAAATAATCTTTACATTCATCAAGAACGTTTATCAGAAGTAGCTTATCATCCTCCTTTTACTTTTCAGGAAATAACCACTTTAGACCCATCAGATTTTCAAACCAAAGAAAAGGGTTCTATTGGCTTAAAAACGCCTTTAATTTTGGATAAAGGACGTTACTTAATTGATGTTATTTTTACAGCAGAAGGAACCGACAATGACTTAACCTGTGGTGTTAAAATAGGGGACAAACCTATTTTCCGTTATCACGCTTATAGTAATTTATTGGCTTCTAGTTATCGTGACTGGGTAATTCATCTTTCTGAAACGGCAAAAATTGATCTCTATTTTGATTTTCTTAACGAAACTTTTGATGATAGCTTGTCAGTTAAAGGAGCAAAAATTACTGAGATTTCTAACTTTAAAGACTTGCCGACTAATCTTTATATATAGTATTTGATTCTAGCACTAAGAATAAGTTTTAACCTGGATTAGAAATTAATTCTAATCCAGACTACAATAAGCTAAAATATCAAAATTATGTTAATTCCTCTAATTAGTTTCATCTTCGGCATCGCCATTTTAAGTGTATCATCCTTAGTATACGCTGGTATGCCAACCGTTAAAAATATTCCTTTTGTTTTTAGATTAAGAGAGCAAAAAACGACACTTCTAGGTTTAGTTTTTATCTCCTTAGCATTAATGTTGGGAATCATTGGTTATTTCGGATATATTGATGGCTCATTGCTACGAAAAATTAGAGCTTTTTTAGGAATAGTAGGACTACTTATTATGAGTTTTCCTATTTTACAAAAAATCAAAACGCCTAATAGTTTTATAGCTAAGATATTTTCTTTTTTTACCCTGAAAAGATTGTTAATAGTCGGTTCTATTGCTGTATTAGTCTCTATTTTTTTAATTAGCTTTTTTGATGGTAACTATGGGGGAGATGCCTATATGTATCATCTTCCTTTTGCTGCGAGAATTTGGGGCATTATTTCCCCCGAACAATACACATTTGAATATAATTTAGAGCATCGTCTCAAAGGATTCCCCCTATTAGCCAATTTTTTACAAGGACTTTTTTGGAAAATCTTTCAAAGACCAGAAGCAACTAATTTACTCGCTTTTTTCAGTTTAGTTACTCTTATATCTTATCTAAAATTTTATCTGAAAATTCCTTTTTATTTGGCAACTATTTCCTTATTAGCTGTGCCAATGGTTCATATGCACGCAGCAAGAAGCTATATTGATTTGCCAGGAAATGTCTGTGTTTCTATTTTAATTTTGACAACTTACCTACTTTACCTTAATAAAATTCCCTTAAATAACAAAACTTTTCTCCTGATTATTGCTTCAGCTGCCGGGGCAGCCCACATTAAATTTCAATTAATCCCTGTGGTTTTCATCACGTTACTGGGGGTTTTACCACAAGTAATTTTAAAATATGGTCAAACAAATGAAAATAGACAAATAAATGTACCTCGTGCTATCAAGAGTTTCTTGTTATGTTTAGCAGCAAGTTTAGTCGTTTTTGCAACCCCCATCAAAAATATTATTGTCTATCAAAACCCATTTTATCCTGTTAAAGTTGAGATTGCTGGTATCGTTCTCAATCATCAAGAAGCCCCCCCTAATTTTATGCACGAAAGTTTAAGAAAGCTGCCTCCACATTTGCGCTGGGGAAAATCTGTCTTAGAAATTAATGCGTTTGATGACAGAAGACCTTGGCCCTGGACTTTAGGTATGGATTTTATTTCCTGGGATGAAGAAAAATTTGGAGTGGGTGGTTACTTTGGAGGTTACGTCTTATTCAACCTAGGTTTATTTATTTATTTGTGCATTAGAAACTTCAATCATCAGACTAAAATGGCGATAATTTTGATGATGATTATGACAGCATTGACACCATTGATGCCTCAAGCTTATGAACTTCGATATTATATGTATTGGATGATCGTTTTTGTGGCTTTAAATTGTTATTTAGTGTGTCACAACCTAGAAAGATTACCTGATAAACGAATTGTTAAACCGCAATATTTTGCCTTAGTTGCAGCCGGTTTTATGTTTATTTTTATGGAGAAAACCAATTACTTTTTTACTAAGCCTTCCTTTTCTCCTTTATCAGATTATATCAAGGCTAATGTTTCCCAAGAAGTGCTTGAGCAGATAGAAGATGGTCAATCAGTTTGTTTAGTTGGTAAAGCACCTCATACTTTTTTCTACAGTTCCTATTTTCATCCACCTCGTAATTATTCCCTGCAAGGAGAATTTGAGATCAGTTCTGAATATGTTGCTGATAAGTGTCAAGGTAGAAAAATTTTGAAATAATAGATAGTTTACTAATTTTTTGTTCTTGATCATCCTATAATATTCAATTTTAAAATGCTAAAGAAATTAAAAATCACTTCCCTCTATTTGCCGGGTATCTTAATTACCGCTTTACTATTAAGAGTGATATTTCTGGGAACCATACCCAATGGTTTTTTTACCGATGAAGCGTCAAATGCTTACGATGCTTATTCAATTCTTCACACCTTAAGGGATCAATATGGAGAGTTTTTACCTTGGTATTTTAAATCAGCTAATGATTACCGTGAAGGACTTTATATGTACCTCATGGTTCCTTTTATTAAAGTATTTGGATTAAACCCATTTGGAGCAAGAATTACCTCTGCTGTCATTGGAACCTTAACGGTTTTCCTTGTTTATCATCTGGGTAAAGAAATTTTTAATCAAAAAGTTGGTTTATTATCTGCTTTATTTTTAGCTATATTACCTTGGCATATTCATTTTAGCCGTGTCACTTTTCGAGCTATTTTAGTTCCCTGTCTATTTTGTTTAAGTTTATTCTTATTTTTCAAGAGTTTTAAACGTCCTCAATGGTTAATTGGAGCTAGTTTTTTATTTGCTCTTAATATCTATACTTATAATTCTGCTAGAGTTTTCATTCCCTTATTTTTGTTAGGATTAGCGACTATATATTGGGAACACCTTTGGAAGAATAGATATTATACATTTTGGGCTTTTATTACTTTTTCTATCCTGTTTATTCCTCAACTTATCTATCAACTATCCCCTGAAGGAATGGCAAGAGCCAATACGGTAGGAATTCAAACAGATATCAATAAAATAGTTAGTGATTATTTTTCCTATTTTAGTCCCGATTTCCTATTTTTTGAAGGTGACCCCAGTCCTCGTCATAAAATTAATAATATGGGAGGACTTTACGTCTTTCAAATTCCTTTGATTTTGCTGGGTTTATTATTACTAATTAAAGAAAAAAAATCTTACAAATGGGTATTATATTTGTGGTTGATATTCTATCCTATTCCCGCAGCTTTTATCTCTCCAGATAGTGCCGTTAGAACTTTAGTAGTCACTCCATTATTTGCGATTATTTCTGGTTATGCTGTTGGTGAAATAACTGACTTTTTTAAAGGAATTTGGAAACAAATTGTTACATTTTTGCTCATAGGAGTTGTGTGTGCTAACTTAGTTATTTACTGTCAGCGATATGTATTTGAATATTCCCGTTGGCATACAGATGTTTGGCTATCAACTCTAGGAGAAACCATTAGCTATGCTGATAAAACTTCTTATGAATGTATTATTTATAGTGATCATGTTTACGGGACTTATGCTTATATAATGATCCCATTTTTTGCTCAAATTCCTCCTAGTCAATATCATCAATATGGGGTAGATATTGTTCAAAATAAATTAGATATGGGAAGATGGCAAATTAAAGACTTAGAGAAATTAGAAAAACTTAATACTGACTGTCTTTATGTCCTTTATGGAGAGTCCCATCGTGATAACCCTAAAGGAGAAGATGGAGAAATTATAGAAAATAAAGGTTATCAAGAAAAATTTATTCATTCTTTCAAAGATATTAATGATATTGAATTTTATCGTTTAGTTGAAATTGAGAAAAAGACTTAAATCATAATTTGTTTTTTCACCCATTCTCTAACGGCTTTTCGGAAAGCACGTCTTCCTAACTTTCGGTATGATTCAATTAAGGTAGGAATTTCTTGAATGTTGAGATTAGGAAAAATCAAACTCTTTTCTGTTTCGATGTAAGCTTCTCCTGCTAATTGGTAAATTTTTAGGTTTCCTGAATCATAACACCATAGTTCAGGAACTCCTAAACGAGTATAAATTGGAAAGCGATCTAAAGATTTATGAGTCAAATCAATTTCTAACGCTAAATCTGGGGGTGGATCTTGATTCAAGTCAAAGGTTAATTTACCTCTAATTAAGGGTTCGTTTTGGAAGTAGAAACAGTTATCAGGTTCAACCCCTGCTTGTTTAATTTCTCGTTTCCATGTGCTTGATCCCAAACATTCAAAATCTAACTCTAATATCTCCGCAGCATCCTTAATTGTATCGCTAATTCTTTCTTTAAAATATTCATGTTCGGGTAAAGGAGTCATAATTTCTAATGTTCCTTGATCATAAGCTATTCTTGCAGAACGGCTATTTCCTAAGTCGTTTAATAAGTTGTTAAATTGTTGCCAACTAATATGATATAAAACAACTCGATCAGCTTTTGGGTTATTAGGTTTTTCAGTTGTTAGCATAATTTTTCTGGAGATTATTAAACTGTTTACTCATAAGTAATAACTTTTCTCTGTTAACTGGTCACTGGTTACTGTTTTCTATCTTCATTCGTCAATTAAAAGTTGCTCAAGAGTATAGGGACATTGTTCAGGAAATTGATTAATATTATAATTCATTTTTTTAGCAGCAATCTTGACTGAATTTTGATAAACTATTTCTAATTCACTTTCTAAATAGTTCTTTAAATTAGTCGTCAATAGCCGATTTAATTGATCCCTAAAAGCGATTATCTCTGCTTCCCAGTGATTTTGATTATTTTTAATTTCTTCTGTCCAAAATTCTAAGAATAGGAGATGAATAATAATTCGTTTTAAAAGGCTGACAACCTTGGCTTTATCTCTACGGCTCAAGCTTTCCAATTCCTCAATTAAATGGTCTAAATCTATTTGATTTAATTCTTTTTCTTTTAAAAGTTTAATGGTTTCTTCTAACCATAAGTGATAGTCTGTTTCATATAATTCCTGTAACTTAGTCTGAGTATCAGTTTTAAGCATAAAAACCTCATGTTAGCTTAAGATAGTTATGGATGGTTAACCGACGGCAAACCTACTCTTTCAACCATTGTTTCAGATTGCGAATAGCTGCACTGGTATTGCGCTGATAGGCAATTGTTAAACATTGGGCAACCACATCAGCAAGATTCACCTCTGGGAAATACTGACTTTGTGATTCGGCACTATAGTTATTGTCCTGAAGCTGGTAAATGAGCAGTTGCTGGTCACGAACTAACCAGACCTCTGGCACTTGATAAGGTAGATAGTCCTGCACCTCGGAATAGCTGGTGACATCAATTTCCAGCACTAAATCTGGCGGTGGGTCATTGCGCCAATCAATGCGTTCCTTACCCGAAATCTCTTGCCAATGGTCAATATAAAAGCAATAGTCCGGCTCAATACCGCTTTCTTCTGGGAGTTGCATGGTTACAGGGGTAAAAGCATCGTATTCACGGCCAGAGTGGTCGAGAAGAACTTTGATGATATCGGCAATCAAACTCGCTTCCCGTCCATGCTTCGGTAACGGTGACATGAGTAGAACTTCTCCAGAACGGTATTTAATGCGAGGGAGGGAACGGTTTCCTCTGCGATCGCACAGTGCTTGATAGGTTTGCCAAGTCGCGGGTGACTTCACCACTGTTCCGGCTGACAGATACATTTTTTCGGGCGAAATGACTGTTAACATAGTCTCCCCCTATCTCCAAATACATTCTATATACATTCTAGTTGTAGGGTGGGCAAATACTTAAGACACAAGATGAGGCAACTTAAAGGTTAATTTTGCCCACCATAATCATGATTAAGGTGGGCAAGTCTTGATAATTCCTTAATTATCCTCAAACTTATTGCATCTTGCCCACCCTACAACCAATCAACTCTATGGGATAGCTATTTATTACCTGTTTTTTGTGACTAATTATCCCTCAAGGAAATTTCACCTTTAAAAATATCAATAATGGCTTTTTCTTCTCTGAGAAAATCGATTCCTAGTAGTCCATTGGTAAAAGAACCCATAGGTAAATCCATTGCTACTACAGAAAAGTTCTCTTTACGCACTCCTAAGCAATTAAACCAAGGAACAGCGACAATAGGCATTTTAACAATAGCTGAAGCAGTGACAATTGTAGTGGTTTGACGGGGTTGTTGCAAGTTACACCCTAAACGTTCTAAGATTAGACGGGGCAATACAGTGTAGCTTGAACCTGTATCGACCAATAATCGTAAAACAATGTGATTTTCCCTAGCAAGTCCCACTGATGCTCTCAACCACAGTAAATTTCCCTGTCGATTAAGGCGATAAATTCTGTGAGCAGTCATAATATAAAAGCCACATCTTCTGGAATTTTTCCTACATATTCAATGGCTAGGGGTTGTTCAGGAATCGAAGATAGAACTTCATATATTTCTGAGTGATCAGGAGAATGGGCTAACACTTCCCCGTCTATCACCTGCATCTGCTCATCCAGGTTGTGATAAGCAATCAATAACCATTCCCCTTGATAATGCTGCTTCATTTCTTCAAAGGTCATTAGCTTAGACATTTTCTTGACTGTTTAACCATTCCCCTCTCATCTTAGCTCAAATTATCTAAATCTTCTCAGTTATCAACCCCTGAGCAACAATTGTCGTTATGGACCGGCAGCTAGGGAGTCCCAGGCACCGTTTACTCTCTTAATATTTCTGAAGGGAACTTACCAAATAATTTATGATAATCCCTGGCGAATTGTCCTCGGTGATAAAAGCCAAATTCCTCAGTTATTTCCCTGAGATTAACCTTCTTATCTTTTTGTTGAAGTTCTTGATGCAGAGCATTCAAACGTAGATATTTAAAATACTTTTTGGGAGACATTTCATAATAGTCTTTAAAGATATATTCTAAGGTTCTTTTACTAACTTCTAATTCTTGACATATATCTTGAATTGTAATAGATAATTTGAGATTATTTAAGAATAATTCTTCTGCTTTTTTTAAGATATGACTTCGTTTTATCTGTGGTTTTGAAAGTTTAATTTGTCTTGCTTCTGCTATAGCAATCAGAATGATTTTTGCAATGTCTTCTTCTAATTTTTCTCTGACAAATTTATTAACTAACAAATTTCTTTTAGAGGAATATCGTTGAGAAAAGTTCTGAAATAAAACTTGATAAATTTGATGACATAATTGCCGTATATATCCAACTTTTTGATTATTTGCTTTAACTACTGGGGGAATAGAACGATTATCTAGTTTTCTTTTTAGCTCAAATAACTCAAAGGTTTCACAAATATTATTGAGAAGTTCATTGGGGAAAATGATGATATAATTACTATGATTTTTTTGTTGAAACGAAGCTACTTCTTTATTGGGATAAACAATAGTAATACTATCTATATCTATCTGATACTGATGGGAATATAAACTACCGTAATGAAAAGCAGAAATACTAAAGCCAAAATGATTAAGACAAGCTCCTTTATATAAAAATAACGAACTATGCTGTTGTAAAAGTAATTGCATCTGATTAGAGCAAACCTGAGAAACATATCCTTTAAACTTTCCAGAACTTAAGTGTAATATTTCACCATTAAACGGTTGCAAAGAATTACTAAATTCCTGAAAATTATCAAAATAATTATGTTTAAAACAAAAATTATTTTCGTCTAAACTAAGATCGATTTTTTGTTTAAATCCAAACATTTTGCTAGGGAAACGTCACCAAGGAATTACATCAATTAGATTAGCCTTAAAGTAAACTTTTGTAAAGAAAAAAAAATTGCGTTTTTTAGATCAGTTTGAAGGGTTGGATAGTTTATAGTAGCAGTGTGTTAAAACAATCTCAGCTAAAATTTGACCTTTTAGGACAAATTATCTGGTTAATCATTTATTACTAATACAAGAGGAGTTTTTTCATGCGAAAAGCTATGAAAGCAGGGATTTGTATGCTTCTTTCCCTGTTATTTGTGCTGTCGGGAATACTGCCGTGGCTACCCACAGATATTGCTTTTGCTGGTCCTAAACGACCCAATATCCTAGTCATCATGGGGGATGACATTGGCTGGTTTAACCTCAGTGCCTATAATAGAGGCATGATGGGCTACCGAACCCCTCATATTGACAGCCTGGCCAAAGAAGGCATCATGTTCACCGATTTCTACGGGGAAAATAGTTGCACTGCTGGTCGTGCTACCTTTATCACCGGTCAAGCTTCTATCCGTACTGGTTTGACTAAGGTAGGGCTACCTGGTGTAAATGTGGGTTTGCAGAAAGAAGACCCAACCCTAGCAGAGTTGCTCAAACCCCTAGGTTATCGTACCGGTCAATTCGGAAAAAACCATTTGGGTGATTTAGACCAATATTTACCCACCGTCCACGGATTTGACGAATTTTACGGCAACCTCTACCACCTAAACGCTGAAGAGGAACCCGAAAACGAAGACTATCTACCCAAAGGGGAATCTATCGTATTCGATCAGTTTCGACCCAGAGGGGTACTCCACAGCTATGCTGGCTTAGACTCTTATGTATGTGATCCAGACAAAGGCGAACAGCCTGAGAAGGTCACTGAAGATACTGGTGAGCAAGTAGTCTGTTCAACGGGTGCGCTCACTAAAAAACGCATGGAAACCATTGATCAAGAAGTATTAGATAAGACAAAAGAGTTCATTGCAGACGCTAACGAAGCTGATGAGCCGTTTTTTGTTTGGTTTAATACCACTCGTATGCACGTCTTTACCCACCTGAAAGAAGAATCTCAGGGAGTTACTGGGCAAGGAATTGAAGGAGACGGCATGGTAGAACACGATGGTCAAGTAGGAGACCTTCTCCAGTTCGTCAAAGACCAAGGTTTAGATGAAGATACGATTATCGTCTACACTACCGACAACGGTGCAGAAGTATTTACCTGGCCAGATGGTGGAACAACACCTTTCCATGGTGAAAAGAATACTAACTGGGACGGAGGTTTCCGTGTCCCCGCTATTGTTCGCTGGAAAAACCACTTGCCCGAAGGTGTGGTTTCCAATGAAATCATGTCTCACCTTGACTGGGTACCAACCCTTATGGCTGCGGTTGGTGTGGAGGATATCCAGCGACAACTTCTGGCAGAAGACGATAAACGGAAAATCAAGGCACAATATCCCGAATATGAGCAATATAGTGTTCATTTAGACGGATATAACTTCTTGCCCTACTTATACACTGCGGACAGGTTAATGGACAACCCAGAACTTAAGGAAAATTGTCCTATTAGCGGAGGTCTGTTGAGTCCTCCTCCCTATTGTTCCCCCCGTCATCAGTATATCTATTTCACCGATGATGGTTATCCATCAGCCGTTCGCTATAACGACTGGAAAATGATCTATACTGAGCAACGTGCAGAAGGCTTTGATGTTTGGTCAGAACCTTTTGTTAACTTGAGGGTTCCTCGATTAATTAACTTACGTCGTGATCCCTTTGAGAAAGCACCTCACGAGTCAGACTATTACGCTGACTGGCTTTTCCGTCGCCTTTTCATCGGTGGTCCGGTTGGATCATCTGTCAGTCTATTTCTCAATAGCTTTATTGACTATCCCCCTCGTCAAAAACCTGCATCTTTTACTATCAATCAGATGGTAGATGGGGTAGTAAATCAAGTGAAAATAGAAAGGCTACAAGAGGAATTTCCTTTTATTACAGGGTTAAGAAAGATTCTTCAGTCATTAGTTGATAACGGTCAGGATTAAATTATAAATTAGACTATAGGTAGTGTCTATTGCTTTTGATTGTTTGCGAAAAATACTGCCTGTAACATCAGTCTAAATTTCAATTAAGTCTAATCCAATCTTAATTACTTGATTACACTACGGTGTACACAGAACTAGAATTTAGGAGGATCTTTCAAACACTATTGTTAAAGATCGATCCTCCTGTTTCTCTTCACAACCATTCACCCTACTTTGAACTTTGGTAATCTCACCATGAACTTTCCCAACATTAACCAAAAAACTATCTCATTTTTTCTGGCCGTTCTCTTATCAATCTTTTGCTTTGGAGGGACTGTAGGCTGTCTTCCTGCTTATGCTGCATTAGACTCTTGGAATGACATGGATCCTGGTACTGGTAGCAAAGAACAGATCATGGCGTTTGTGGAACAAATTGTTGCTAATCCCAATATTCCAGTAAAAAATCGCATTGCTGTTTTTGATAATGACGGAACCTTATGGGCTGAGAAACCTCATTATTTTCAAGAAGATTTTATTAACAACAGATTATCTGCGTTACCTCAACCCCAAGTTAGTAAACTGCTTAAAATGACTCAAAAGGCAATCGATAAAACAGGAAGAGAGCCTATTTCTGAAGAGGGAAAAATTTCTTTAAGTGAAATTCCAGTTACCCTTGGATTAACTACAGATGACTATGACACCGTAGCTCGAAGTTTTCTTAATAATATTCATAGTGCTATGGCTTCTGAAGATGATGGAGATTATCAACGGTTTAATAATCCATATATCGAACTGACTTACCAACCTGTCATTGAGTTAGTTGATTATCTTAAAGCAAATCAATTCAAAGTCTATATTTGTTCTGGAGGTGGCATTTATTTTGTTCGTTCCTTTTCTGACGAAGCTTATGGTATTCCCACTGAAGAAGTCATTGGTACAGCGATTAAGACACACTATGATGAGACAGGTAATACAGTAGTCCGTGGTCCCGACGATGACGATGAGTTCGGTTTAGCTCACTATGACGATCAAGAGGGTAAACCCGTAGGAATTGAACTATTTATTGGCAAAAAACCTCTTATTGCAGTGGGTAACTCTAGTGGTGATTTTGAAATGTTTAAATACACAGATTCTGGAGTTGGTAATTCCTTGATCGTGCTAATTAATCATGATGATTGCGATCGGGAATATAAATATAATGATGTGGCTGGAAACACCCATGAAGAGTGTCATCGAAATTTTCATGGTGATGAAATTTGTACGGTAGTCCCTGATAATGAATCTCTCGACTACGCCCAAACTCGTGACAATTGGATTGTAGTTAGTATGCAAAGCGATTTCCATACTATTTTTGACCCGGAGTTCGAGGTATCAAGATCAGAGCAACCAGTCTGTAACTAGATTTTAATCCGTAGGGTGGGCAAATGTTTAAAACAGAAAATGAGGCGATTTAACGGTTAATTTTGCCCACCTTCATGGGGATTATGGTGGTCAAGCTTTGAGAATTCCTTGATTACCCTCCAACTTATTTCTCCTTGCCCACCCTACGAACTTTCTAATAATTTCTGGCAAATGTTGGGAAAAGTCCCAAACAGAGTCAATTTCCCTGTCGATTGAGGCGATAAATTCTACGAACAGTCATAATAAAAATATGAAAACTTTTTGCTTAAAATTACTTCTTCTCTGTTTTCTAACAATATCTTTTATTTTTCCTTTTTCTACCCAAGTACAAGCATCTTCAACCGATAATAATTGTCCCGAAGGAATGGTATTTATTCGGGGGGGAACCTTTAATATTGGTTCAGATACCAACTATGAGTCAGAAAAGTCTGCTAGTGATGTGACTGTAGATAGTTTTTGCATCGATCGCCACGAAATTACTAACGCAGAGTTTCGTCAGTTTGTGGAAGCCACCGGTTACAAAACCATTGCGGAACGTCCCCTATCAAAAGACCAGTTTCCCACCTTAAGCGAGGAACAACGTCAACCGGGTTCTCTCGTCTTTCAACCCCCTTCTGATGGCATCCAACAGATCGCCTATTTAAGTTGGTGGCACTGGACAGTAGGTGCAAACTGGCAACATCCCTACGGACCCGATAGTAATATTGAAGGCAAAGATAACTATCCTGTGGTTCACATTGCCTACGATGATGCCGTTGCTTATGCTAATTGGGCGGGGAAATCTCTTCCCACCGAAGCACAATGGGAATATGCAGGGCGAGGGGGACTCAAAGATAAAGATTTTAGTTGGGGCAATCAATATTTAGCCAAAAAAGCCAACACTTGGCAAGGTATTTTTCCCTTCCTCAACACCAAAGAAGATGGTCATCTGGGAACTGCCCCCGTAGAGTCATTTCCTCCTAATGGTTATGGGTTGTATGATATGACAGGTAATGTCTGGGAATTAACCTCAGATTGGTATAGCGTCGGACATCCAGGGAAAGATCATAGCCTTAACCCTACTGGACCGACGAAAAACACCAGTTTTGACCCCAAAAAACCCAGTGAAGGGGCATTGCACGTCATTAAAGGAGGATCTTACCTCTGTGCTAAGAATTATTGTAGTCGCTATCGACCCGCAGCCAGAGAGTCTCAGGCCCCGGATACGGGAACCACTCACGTTGGGTTTCGCTTAGTTAAAAATGTTTGAAGTAATTGATAAGTCTCTTCTGGGGATTCTTCGGGTAAAAAATGCCCACAATTTAGGGCATTTCCTTGCACATTTATGGCTCTTTTTTGCCAACTTTTGATCACATCATATTTCTTTTCGATCACCCCTTTCTTTCCCCATAAAACTAACAGAGGACATTCTATTTTTTTCTCAATATCTGTACGATCGTGTTCTAAATCAATGGTTGCTGATGCTCGATAATCTTCACAAGTTCCGTGAACTGTATTTGGCTCACGAAAACATCTTAAATACTCTTTCATTGCTTCTGGAACAAACGCCGATTCAGTTTGACTCCAACTGTGTAAACAATGAGTTAAAAAAAAGTCCGAATTTTGATTAATTAAAGTCTCAGGAAAAGGAAAAGGTTGAATCAAAAAAAACCAATGATAATAAGCAGTAGCAAATTGTTGATCCGTTTCGCTGTACATTTGATAAGTCGGCGCAATATCTAATAAAGCTAATTTTTTGACTTTATTCGGAGAATCTAACGTTAAACGGTGAGCAACCCTTCCTCCGCGATCGTGTCCAACTAGGTAGAATTCTTCATAACCTAATTGTGACATAACTTCTATTTGATCCTGGGCCATGACTCGTTTAGAATAGTTATAATGGTTTGCCATTCCTGATGGCTTATCACTGTTTCCATAACCTCTTAAATCAGGTATAATAACTGTGAAATCTTCAGCTAACCTTGAAGCAATTTTATGCCACATAACATGGGTTTGAGGATAACCATGCAATAATAATAGGGGATACCCTTCTCCTCCTTTAACCAGACTAATTTTGACCTCTGAAGTTTGTATAACTAGGTTTTCAAAATTGGGAAACATTGACATCATATTAGTTGAGAACTTGACTTTATAGTAGGTCAAATCAGTTGAAAAAGGGTTAAAATATTAATATTCTTTACTTTAAATTGATAATTATGGCGATTGAAATTGAGCGTAAATTCTTAGTAATTAATGATAATTGGCGTTCTTTAGGACAAGGAAAAGTTTATAAACAAGGTTATATTTCAACAGGAAAGAAAATGACAACCATTCGAGTAAGAATTATTGGAGAGAAAGCTTATCTGACAATTAAAAGTAAGACAGAAGGAATTAGTCGTCATGAATTTGAGTATCCGATTCCTTTAGAAGATGCTCAAATTATGTTAAATAGTTTATGCGATCGCCCTTTAATTGAGAAGATTCGCTACAAAATAAACCATGATAATTTGCTCTGGGAAATTGATGAATTTCAAGGGGAAAATAAAGGACTAATTCTAGCAGAAGTTGAATTAGAAAATGAAAATCAAATGCTCAATATTCCTGACTGGGTAGGAGAAGAAGTTAGTCATGATCCAAGATACTATAACGTGAACTTAGTTAAATATCCTTATCAAAGATGGTAATTGAAGAAGGAGTCAGAATACAGGAGTCAGGAGTCAGGAGAGAAATAGATTGGGGGGAAAGAATCCCCATTCTATTTCTAGCAAATTATAGAAGTTGGGGTATTAAACCCAATTGGGCAAGAAGGGAATCAGAAGAAAAATTGTTTAATTATTAATATTAATTCTGACTCCTGACTCCTGACTCCTGACTCCTTACCCCGAAGGAAGGAACAATTTTAACCCCTTAGCTTCTAACCACTCCTTATTGTAAATACGAGACTGATATCGCGCCCCACCATCACATAAAATTGTCACAATGGTATGGCCTGGACCCATTTCTTTAGCTAAAGCGATAGCTGCACCCACATTAATGCCCACCGAACCCCCCATAAATAAGCCATCCTGGTATAATAACTGATAAATAACCCGTAATGCCTCATGATCATCGATTTGAATGGCATCATCAATGGGAACGTCCTGCATATTGGCTGTGATACGACTATTGCCAATACCTTCAGTAATAGAACTGCCTTCCGGTTTAATTTCTCCAGTTTTGACGTAACTGTATAAACCGCTTCCCATCGGATCAGCTACAATACATTTAATATTAGGGTTTTTCTCCTTGAAAAATAACGCCCCACCAGCATAAGTGCCACCGGTTCCTGTTGCTGACACCCAAGCATCTACCTTGCCATCGGTTTGCTGCCAAATTTCCGGTCCAGTGGTTTCATAATGGGCCTGACGGTTCGCTAAATTATCAAATTGATTAGCCCAGATAGCATTATCCAATTCTTCGGCCACTCTCCCCGATACTTTAACATAATTATTAGGATCTTTGTAAGGAACCGCAGGAACGGTGCGAACTTCAGCCCCTAAAGTTCTCAAGAGGTCAATTTTCTCTTGGGACTGGGTTTCTGGGATAATAATCAGACATTTATAGCCTTTAGCATTACAAATATGTGCCAACCCTATGCCAGTATTGCCGGCGGTTCCCTCTACGACAGTTCCCCCAGGTTTGAGTAGTCCTTTTTCTTCTGCATCCTTGATAATATATAAAGCAGCCCGATCTTTAACGGAACCGCCAGGGTTAAGAAATTCTGCCTTTCCTAAAATATTACAGCCTGTTTCTTCGCTAAAGCTTTTGAGTCGAATGAGGGGTGTATTGCCAACAGTACCAACAAAGCCTTCTTTAATATCCATAGTTTAGGGTAATTCGGTGGGCAAGTGCATTCCCTAGATAGAATAGGGGTGATGGTTGATTATGTTTGGTTAACGGGTCACCAACGGTTGATCAACTATTCTACATTTTATCCTAATGTTGTCAGAAGACCTCATCTCTAAATAGAACCATGAATCTAAACACACAAATTCCCGAACTAAAATTATGAATGCAAAAGAACAGATTAATCAACAATTGAATCAATTAAATGAAGATCAACTTAACCAAGTTGCTGACTTTATAACCTTTTTAAAATTTAGAGAAAAATCAATTAAACCGAACCTAAATACAGAGAAAATAGAGAAACTTTATCAAGATTTTTCAGATGAAGATCGTCAACTTGCTGAAGAGGGAATTAATGAATATGCTGATTTATTAATCCAAGAAGATCAATGATAAAAATTGAACGAGGAGAAATTTGGATTGCGACCCTTAACCCCACACAAGGTTCTGAACAAGCAGGAATTCGTCCAGTTATTATCTTTCAAGAAAACAAAATTTCTCAATTTACTACAACTGTTATTACTATTCCTTTAACCACCAATTTAAAATGAAGTGCTTTACCTAGTTGTTTACTCATTACCCAAAATGAAGGCGGTTTAAATCAAGATTCAGTTGCTTTGTGTCACCAATTAAGAGTATTAGATAAAACTCGTCTACGTCGCAAATTAGGAAAATTAAGTCCAACTATCATCAATCAACTAGAAAATATTGTCTTATTTACTTTAGGGTATCAATACAGAAATTAGACAACAAGCATACCAAGCTTTAATGTTATAGTATCCTTATAAACAAATTAACCGTTGTTCTAAACACTGGGTGAGGAGTTAGGGTGTTCAATCAATTCAGATCCAAGTTTAAACAAAAGCTAAGAAGCTTACTGCTGTCAATGGCCAACAAATTAGACAGTGATCCCTCTATTACACCGCCAGTTACCTCAGAAAAATCGAAAAAACCAAAAAGAAATAGACGTAAAGAAAGAAATAAACAGAAAAATAAAGACATTTTGGGGCAAAAAATAGTCCCTTCCTTGCAAAAAATAGCTGCTGTGCGTCATCGTCCTCGGTTTTGGCTTATCTTTGGAATAGGCTTAGGCGCGAGTACCTCTGCGATCGCATTAGGATACGGTATCTATCAAATTGAAACCAGCATCACCGAATCCGTAGAAGATGTGTTAGTCTATGAGCGTCCCGAAACCTTAACCATTGAGGGCGCAGACGGGGAAATTTTAGAGCAAGTTGGCCCAGTTAGCCACGAAAAATTGAAAATCTGGCAAATTTCTGATGCCGTCCAACAAGCGTTTATCGCTAGTGAAGATAGTCGCTTTGAAAACCATCGAGGGGTGGATGTTCAAGGGGTGATTCGGGCTGCTTTGTCTAACTTTCAAGCGGGGGAAGTGGTCGAAGGGGGAAGTACTATCACCCAACAGTTAGCGAGAATTGTCTTTTTAAATCAAGAGCGCAGTTTTACCCGAAAATTTAAAGAAATGCGCCTCGCTCAGAAAATTGAAAATAATTTCAGCAAAGAAGAAATATTAGAACGCTATCTTAACTTAGTGTATCTCGGTTCAGGGGCTTATGGTATCGCTGATGCAGCTTGGGTCTATTTTAGTAAACCCATTGAAGACTTAACCCTTTCAGAAGCAGCCACTTTAGCTGGTATTGTGCCGGCACCCAGTTTATACTCTCCCCTAGAAAATAAAGAAGCGGCCATTAAACAACGAGACTTAGTGTTGAAAAGGATGGCCAAAGAAGAATTAATCAGCCAGTCTCAGTTAAAAAATGCGATCGCCGCTCCCCTAACCCTCAACCCCAGTCAACCCAAACGTTTCGCCAGAAAAGCCCCCTACTTCACCGATTATATTCAACAACAACTGCCCAAATACGTCTCAGAAGAGGTGTTGAAAACAGGTGGGATCACCGTTGAAACCACCCTTAATACTCAATGGCAAGCAGCAGCCGAAGATGCCATCGATAAGGCCATTCAATATGGTCGTTGGCAAGGGTATAAACAAGCTTCATTAACCGCGATTGACCCCCGTAATGGACAAATTAAAGTTATGGTGGGAGGGAACGACTACGACAACAATCAATATAATCGTGTCACCCAAGCACAACGTCAACCCGGTTCTACCTTTAAAGCATTCGTTTATGCCACTGCGATCGCAGCCGGGTTTTCTCCCTATCGTACCTTTACCGATGCTCCTTATATCGTCGATGGTTATCGTCCCGAAAATTATGGGGATACATACAGTGGGGGACAGGTTTCTCTCCGTCAGGCCATTGCCTCTTCCTTAAACGTAGTTGCCGTACAAACCTTAGTAAAAGTGGGTTGGAACCCCATCATTAATATTGCCCAACGCATGGGTATACAATCAGAACTGAAACCCACCTATTCTTTAGCGTTGGGGGCGTGGGAAGTCAACTTATTAGAATTAACCAATGCTTACGCTACCTTAGCCAACGAAGGGGTTTATCAAGAAGCTCATGGCATCAGTCGTATTTTAGATCGTCATGGTAACGTGTTGTATCAAGCTCAACCTGAGACGTTACAAGCGATCGATGCTAACACCACCAATATTATGACCTGGATGTTGCGAGGGGTGGTTACATCCGGGACAGGAACCCCGGCCAGACTAGGCAGACGACCGGTGGCCGGAAAGACAGGCACCTCCGATCAAGCGAGAGATTTATGGTTTGTGGGCTATATTCCCCAGTTAGCTGCAGGGGTTTGGTTGGGGAATGATAATAATAAGCCCACTTGGGGTGCCAGTACCACCGCAGCTAAGGTTTGGGGAGAGTTTATGCAAGAAGCAACTAAGGAGATGGACATCGAATCCTTCCCCGACTTACCTCGTTTAGATGGACGCAAAGGTAGCATTAAAGCAGAACCCCTGAAACCGAAAAAAGCTTATTATCAAAGGGTTGCCCCCCCAGAACCGGCACAACCAGAAGCCCGCGCAACCCGTCGTCGTCGTTATGTGCGTGGTCCTTCTACCACCGCCCAAACTTCTGCCCCTCCCAGACAACGAACCGTTCGTCGTTCTGTGTCTCGTTCCCCCGTCCCTTCTACCACAGCAGCAGCCCCACAACCCGCTCCTAAACCAGTTCCAGCCCCTGCCCATTCTTCTACCTCTGAGGTAACCAATGTTGCTCCGCCGGCTCCTCCTGCAGCCCGCAAGACCGACTAATTTGAACAAAATCGTTTCGCGTAGTTCCCAACTAAATGATACAGCGATCGCAGCCATAGAGCAACCCCTTACATGGACACGAAACTTATGTACTATTTGCTTGATTCCCTTTAAAATAGGGCTTTCAGCGATTTTAAGATCAAACGGACGGGGGAAGTTCAGTAATAGGAAAACATATCTGACCGATTAAACTGGTACTGGTATCCAAATCAGGTAATTGTGACCCAATAATAGCTAAACCAGTTACTAAAGGTGACACTTCTCCTAAAGCAAAACTAACCGACGCAGCAGCGATCGCACTATGAGTCAACGCCATCATTTTAAATTCCCCCTTTAAGTTTTCTTAAGAACATTTTTCTTACTAATTAATCATTAAAACGGTTTTTAATTCACAAGTTTTCTTGATATTGAGAGAGGATAGATTGTAATAATTTAGGAGAAACAAAAAAACTGGTTTCTTGTAATTGGTTAACTTTAGTAGGTAAATCAATGAGATTATTTCTAGCTGCATTAAGAAGAATGCCTAATAAACCAATAACTTTTAATCCTCTTTGAGTCGCCATAGTTCTCGCTAATTTATCATCAACAATAAGTAAATTAGCCTTGATTTCTTCTGCTAATATAATTGCTTCACGTTCCCCTTTATCTAATTTATCAAGGTCTGAATCTGACGCATTCGTTATGTTTCTAATGACTAACCAATCAGGATAATTTTCTATCCATTCTTTGACTACTTTTGGAGTTTCTTCTGCTTGTAATTCTTGATAAACAGCTTGAGGAATAATTACATTTTCATCTAAAATTGGTAACAGTTCAATACAGTCAATCAAAACCAAATAACAGATAGGAGATGTATCAGAAATAATAATCATTGTTGTCTTAATTCCTGAAGTGTCCTTAAATCTTTTTCTAACTCTTCTTCATCATAATTAAGATAAACTCCTGCTTCTTTAAGAAATTGATGAACTTCTAAACGAGAGGGCAGCTTTAAGATTCTACCTAATTCTGCGGTACTAATCAATTGATTTTGATAAGCTTCTAAAGCCAAATTAGTTATCATTTTCTGAGATAAACTCCCCCATTTTTCCTCCATTCTGGTTTGAATATCGTCAGGTAGTTCAATAATGATTTGCATCGGTTTCTCCTACTATTTACAATTAAATATTTAAGGAATTTCATCTTAATCAAGTTTTTTTGACTTGATTATCAATAATTAATTTCCCTTATTCATTAATACTGATAATAACAGGACTAATATCAAGATACTGACTATGTTCAGGTTTATTATTACTGAACTTCCCCATAGAAAAATCGCTGAAAGCCTTACCCAGAGTTAGTTATAGCAATTTTTGAACGACCCGTTACTGGGTACAATTCACTCTGAAGCTTAACTGGAGCGTGTTTTGAGCGATCGCAGCCATAGAGCAACCCCTTACATGGACATAGAATTTATGTACTATTTGCTTTATTCCCTTTAAAATAAGGCTTTCAGCGATTTTAAGATCAAACGTACGGGGGAAGTTCAGTTAGATAGGCGATCGCACAATTTCCTCACCATCTCCTGCTGCTCATTAGAATAGGATAAGTCTTTGATATTTTCCGATTTAATACGATTTTCAACAACTTAGACTACAGATATTTATATTGTAGGGGTCAACGGCCGTTAACCCCTACGGAAATGTGTAGTCAGATTTTAGGAAATTGGTATAACTTGATGGGTTCTCAACCATCTGAAATTAAGCGCAACACAGTTTGAACTCGTTCTGGAGGTAAAGAAGAGATCGCCCGACCAATCAATTGAAGTTGTTCATCAGTTTTTTCCAATTCTTGTCACCCCGTCAACTGATTCGGCTAATTCGTGAATTTGTTGGAAATAATTAGCACGATCACTGGAATCAGGGTGAGCATAATTCAGGTTTTTAAACAGACCCGTTAAACGGGTAAAATAGTCGCGGGCAGCTTGTTTATCTGGAAATTTATATTGACGATTAACCAAATCATAAACCAGGCCAAAAGTTTCTTTTTGTCTTTCTAGGGGCGCACTAGCATCCACATCATCGAAAGCATCTTGCTGAAGGTAAACCATATCCAAAAACAAAGCTTTCTGAGAGGTGATAAAATCATCGAGGGTGACTCCTTCCTCTCCTGTTACCTGCATCATTTGCTCAATACTATTCCCTGCGTTAAGCAGAGCAATCATTTCTTCAACCCGTTTTACCCAACCAGGGGCAACATTTTTCTCGAACCATGGAGCAAGTTGCTTGAGATAGCGCGACCAAGAGATGAGAATGTCAACCGCAGGATAAAAACGCTTATAAGCTCTTTCTGCACTTAATCCTAGGAAATCTTTGACCGTGCTTAAGGTGGATTGAGTAACGGGTTCTTCAAAGTTACCCCCCGCCGGAGAAACTGTCCCAATCATGGTCAGACTACCGATACTATCATCATTAGTGCGAATAATGCCAGCCCGTTCATAAACTCCTTTGATGGAGGAATCTAAATAAGCAGGAAAAGCTTCCTCTCCTGGTATTTCTTCCAGTCGTCCTGAGGTTTCGCGCATGGCTTGGGCCCAACGGGAGGTAGAATCAGCAATTAGCAGTATATCGTAACCCATCTGACGATAGTATTCCCCCAAAGTAATGCCAGTATAAATAGACGCTTCACGGGCGGCTACAGGCATTGAGGAAGTATTACAGATAATAATGGTTCGATCCATCAAAGACCCTCCCGTTTTGGGATCTTTCATTTTCGGGAATTCGGTGATGGTTTCCACCACTTCACCGGCCCGTTCTCCACAGGCTACCACGATAACAATATCTACCGCCGAAAAACGAGAGATCATGCTTTGTAGTACCGTCTTCCCTGCGCCAAAAGGACCGGGAATACAACCGGTTCCCCCACGGGCAATGGGCAGAAAGGTATCAATAATCCTCTGGGTTGTAATCATAGGTTCTTGAGGATAAAGCCTTTGGGAGAATCGTTTGTCTAATAATTGTTGGGGTAGAGGACGACGGACTGGCCATTGCTGTGTTAAGGTGAGGCTGCGTTCTTTGCCGTTTTGATCTTTGATGCGAGCAATGGGAGTTTCAATGGTAACGCTTCCTTGTTGAATCCAATCAACGGTAACTTCTGTCGGTTCATCGAAAGGAATCATAATTTTGTGGGTAAAGCGACCTTCCGCTACTGTCCCGATGACATCTCCGGCTTTTAGGCGATCGCCTATCTTAACCGTCGGCACAAAAGACCATTTTTGTTGGGGATTTAAAGCTGAGGCATAGACTCCACGGGGGAGGAAAGTACCGTAATCTGTGGCCAGTTCTGAGAGAGGGTTTTGCAATCCATCGTAAACTTGACTCAGTAAACCCGGTCCAAGCGTCACAGACAGTAGTTCTCCCGACTGTTCAACCGGATCACCAATGCCAATACCTCGGGTACTTTCATACACTTGAGCATCGGCTTCTTTCCCTCGTACCCGCAATACTTCGGCTTTTAGTTTCTCAGTACGACCTTCTGTTTGCCGTTGGGGACAGATATAAACGACTTCATTTTTAATCAGGGGTTTTCCCTGAGTCTCTGCCATTTTAATGGTAACTAGGTCTTCTTGAACAGCAACGACCCGCGCTAGATTGAATGTTTCTGCCATCATAATTACTTTCTATTACAACTATTAATCAGATAATTTAACAAAAATGTCAAAAGAAGTCCCCACCTAAAAATACTATCAGGAACATTCACATTTTAGGTGGCGATGAATTTTGACCAGTATATCAACGTGCGACAGCACAGCCT
>JAAUYD010190160.1_pt1 | contig 28550 bp, 27 predicted proteins | sample 7278101 | NCBI WGS metagenome assembly JAAUYD01 (sample SAMN14350128, study PRJNA611818) | marine sediment metagenome | isolation source: surface marine sediment (0.6m) | place: French Polynesia: Moorea | collected 2018-08
ATTTTGAGGTGTTGACGACCAAGTTTATTGATGGCTTTTTTACGGTTGGCTGAGCCTTTAACTTTACGAGAAACACGACGTTGATAAAACTTTAGTCGTTCTTCTCCTTGATGATAAAATCTAGGGTTGGGTTCAGTTTTTCCCATTGAATCAGTGTAGAATTCCTTTAAACCAACATCTAAACCAATAGAGTGAAGACAGGGTATGGAGGTGATCTTGAGTGTGGGAAGAGAGGGGAGTGTGGGAAGTGTGGGAAGTGTGGGAAGAATATTAATATTTTGCTCCCCCTGCTCCCCCTGCTCCCTCTGCTCCCTCTGCTCCCTCTGCTCCCTGCTCCTCCTGCCTCCTTTTGATTTCTACATTGATGACAAGGAAGCATAGGCAAAGGTAACATTAAATTTGCGACACCAAATACCGATAGATTCTATGTTATCCAAGTCAATATTATCGGGAATTTCGTAGCGTTGTGAGCCATTAAAACTTTTCAGTTTAGCTAGAGTAATATAATCTTCCTCAGATACCTTCAAAGGGACTTCTTGACCGCGATAGAGAATAATCTCAACATCAGGCCCTTGAGCAGTGGTAAACTCAGAATCAAAGTCTAAATATCGCTTTCCATTAAGACGAATAAGACGAACTTGACCAGTAGTTTGGTGATCCTGTTCAACTGTGACAAAATTACTAGAAGATAGCACAGTAACTTGTTGGGAAATTAATTGATCTTGTGTCTGATTAGCCAAAGCTTGAGAAGGAAAAAAAGTCAAAGAAACAGCAGAACCGAGTAATAAAGAAGAGGAAAGGCCAAAAGCAACAAGACGGTGTAATTTCATGGATATAACTCCTTGATTCAATTCAATTTTTTGTTCATCCCTGACACTTTCTACTATGGAGGATTAATCTGAAGATTATCTGTGACTTTTCTGAGAACAAGATAAAAAAAAGTCCGCTATGGCTGCGGACTCATAATGCAGAGGGAAATCAATTACATTCCGGCTCCGGTGGGAATATCGTCATTAATTGCATGAGAACTGGCACCCCCAAAGCCATCGGGTTCTTTAACAAAACCGTGATACGCTTCCATGCCATGTTCTCCGATATCAAGACCATTGAGTTCTTCTTCCGCACTAACACGAATCCCCATGGTTGCCTTAAGAACACTCCAAACAATGGCACTAAAGACAACAGTAAACACACCAATGGCAACGATACCAATAATCTGATTAATCAGTTGACCAATCCCACCACCGTAGAATAAACCAGCAATCTGGTCTTCAGCATCTAGAGAGATTTGAATCAAGTTTCTGGGATTAGCAAACAAACCAACTGCTAAGGTTCCCCAGATTCCATTAACTAAGTGAACAGAAATCGCCCCAACAGGATCATCAATTTTGAGAACTGTATCGATGATGCTAACAGAATAAACAACAATAACACCAGCAATCGCACCGATGATCACGGCACCCCAATAATCTACAACATTACACCCAGCGGTAATACCCACTAATCCAGCTAAGATACCATTAATAATCATAGAAAGGTCAGGTTTACCATCTTTAGCCCAAGCGGTTAACGTTGCAGCAACACCACCGGCCGCCGCCGCTAAGTTAGTGGTAACAGCAATGTAGGGAACCGCACTATCAGCGGCTAACTGAGAACCAGGGTTAAAGCCAAACCAGCCGATCCAAAGAATGAGACAGCCCAACGTAGCAATACTCATGTTATGACCAGGTATGGCTTGGGGACGACCATCTATATATTTACCCATTCTTGGACCGAGGATTGCTGCCCCCATTAATGCAGCCCAACCCCCAACGGAGTGAACCACTGTAGAACCAGCAAAGTCACTGAAACCGAGGGAACCTAACCAACCTCCACTCCAAACCCAGTGACCGGTAATGGGATAGGAAATACCCACTAACAATAAACTGAAAATTAAGAAGTCGGTAAACTTAATCCGTTCTGCCACTGCCCCAGATACGATGGTGGCTGCGGTTCCAGCAAAGGCTGCTTGGAACAAGAACGCCACAGATATAGGCAGTCCTACAGGGAAAGGATCGAGGCCATAGGTAGCCGGGTCTCCACTGAGGAACCAACCCCCAAACCCAATAATGGGATTTTCGGGTCCGCCAAACATCAGAGAATAACCGATCGCCCAATAAGCAAGGGTTGCTAAGGCAAAGACAATCAGGTTTTTGGCCAGGATATTAACGGCATTTTTGTGACGACAAAAGCCGGTTTCTAGCATCCCGAAACCTGCATTCATAAAAATAACGAGAATCGCTGCAATGAGTACCCAGATAGCATTGAGGGTTCCCTGTAGTTGAATGATTGCGTCGGGAGTTGCCTCTGTAATTTCTAGGATATTGATTTCTACATCTTGCGCTACCCCAGCCTTATTCCAAACAATGGTAATAATGGCTGCTAAAGGGATACAAGCAATCCAATAAGGAGAGGATGATCTGGCAATTGCTTTTAACGGTTGCCAGTAAGGGACATCTTTTTTTGTTCGCGTTGATACCATTTTTAGGAGATGATTAACTAAATCATTAACACTGGAAATGACTATAATTTTCGCTAAACGTTTTTTTAGCAGTCATATCCTTATTTAGTGTATAAACTCTAAAGAGAATCTCCCGATTTCGTCAAGGTCACTTAATAATTTTCCCTGACTTTTTGTTATACATTTAACAAAAATAAAATGATCAAACAATTTTTCACCTCATCATCGGAAATCCTATGACTCGAGATAACTTTGATAAACAGATGATGCAACGATGTATAACCTTAGGCCGTCAAGGTAAGGGTTATACCTCGCCTAACCCTATGGTGGGGGCAGTGGTTGTTAAGGATAGTAAGATTATTGGAGAGGGATTTCACCCCAAACCAGGAGAACCCCATGCAGAAGTTTTTGCGTTGCAAGAAGCGGGGGAAAATGCGGTAGGAGCAACGGTTTATGTCAATTTAGAACCCTGTAACCATTATGGCCGTACACCTCCTTGCACAGAGGCACTAATTAAGGCTAAAGTAGCTAAAGTGGTGGTGGGGATGGTTGATCCTAACCCCTTAGTGTCAGGAAAAGGCATTGCAAAGTTAAAAGACGCAGGAATAGAGGTGATAGTTGGAGTAGAAGAAACGGCTTGTCGTCGTCTCAATGAAGCTTTTTCTCATCGTATTCTTCACCATCGACCCTTTGGTATCTTAAAATATGCCATGACCCTTGATGGTAAAATTGCTACCCGTACCGGCCATAGTGCCTGGGTGACAGGAACAGCTTCCCGTCAATTCGTTCATGAAATTAGGACGACTTGTGACGCTGTAATTGTTGGGGGTAATACGGTACGACGGGATAATCCCCATTTAACTATTCATCAAGCGACAGGAAGAAATCCTTTGCGAGTGGTGATGAGTCGGAACTTACACCTACCTGAAGAGGCTCATCTCTGGAATGTTAACATCGCACCGACTCTTGTCTTTACAGAATGGGGTAAAAATCCTTCTCTACAAGGGGAATTACGCAACAAAGGGGTCGAAGTGATTGAGTTATCGCCGTTAACCCCTTCTATGGTTATGGATTTTTTGTATGAACGACAATTATCCAGCGTTTTGTGGGAATGTGGTGGGGTTTTAGGGGCCCAAGCGATCGCCGAAGGGGTGATTCAAAAAATTATGGCATTTATTGCCCCAAAAATCATCGGTGGTGTCTCTGCTGCTTCTCCTGTGGGAGATTTAGGTTTAGATAAAATGTCCGATGCTTTATCATTACAAGATGTTACTATTCGTCAAGTAGATACAGATATTTTAGTGGAAGGATATTTGAATGAAGTCGAAAGTTAAACGTTTATATTGAAGAGGTCAAACACTAACTTAAATTAAAATGAATAGCACTATTTTTTTATTGTTTCAAAAAGTCTTTTCTTTAACCTTTATTAGAAAAAAAAGAATTAATTTTTTTGATAGTTCATGGTCAATTGTTTCTATTTTACTTATCGGTTTCTTATTTCGTTCCTTTATTGCTTTTTGGCTATTGCCTGGTTATGATGAAGGGTATTATTATCTCTATACGAAACATTTAGATTGGAGTTTTTTTGATCATCCTCTTTTTGTTGCTTTAACTACTGGTTTCGGGATTTGGTTAACTGGCATTACCTCCCCTTTTACCCTACGAATTGGGACTTTAATTTTATATACAGGCAGTTTATTTTTATTATATTTAACCAGTGTTAAATTATTTAGTAAAACAGCAGGAAAAATAACTCTAATCTTAGCTTCTATTATTCCAATTTTTCAATTAGGTTTTGGGATTATTACCCTTCCTGATAGCCCTTTGATTTTTTTCTGGTCTGCTGCTTTATATTGTGCTAGTGATGAGTTTTTTACTAAAAGAAATAAAACTTATTTACCCAGTTATCGTTTGGCTATTTTGGGTATTTTAATCGGATTAGCTTGTTTAAGTAAATATCATGGTTTTGTATTGGGATTGTGTTTAGTTGGGTTTTGTATCAGTAGCAAAAATCATCGTCAGGCTTTAACTTCTCCTTGGACAATTTTAGGATTTTTCTTATTTATTATCACTTTATTTCCTTTATTATTTTGGAATTATCAACATGATTGGATATCTTTACGATTTCAGCTTTTTGACCGCTTTTTACCTGTTCCTAATGCCCCACAAACTTCTTATAATATTTTTAATGCTTTAATTGTATTAATGGTTAATATTGGTTTATTATTTCCTACTATTGGATTTCCTTTATGGTGGGTAATGATAAAAAGTTTAGTTTTAGATGGTTGTCAATTAGTATCAAAGAAAAATATCATCAAAGTTGTTGACAATAAAAAATTATTTATCTATTGGATATCTTTACCTTTAACCTTGGGATTAATTGTTTTAGGAGGGAAAAAACAAATCTTAGTAACTTGGCCGATGCCTGGTTATTGGGGCATGATTTTACTGTTAGGATTTTATGGAGAAAAATGGTTCAACTATTCAAAAAGATGGGTGAAAAGATGGTTACTGGGAAGTGCGATCGCTATTAATACTGTTTTATTATTATTGTTATTACATTTGAATACAGGAACTTTTTTTCAATCAAGTCAAAATAGTTTATTTAAAGGCTTTTTAAATGCTGAAAATGATCCGACAACAGAATTAATTGATGTGGAACAGTTCAGAAAAAAAGTGAGTCAATCTCCTTTATTATTAAATAGTTTAAAACAAGCAAATTTTTTGTTTACCAATGCCTATTATTTAGCAGGATTAATTGATTTAGCGTTAGAACCCTTACATGATATTTCTGTAACTTGTTTTAGTTATGATAGACGAGGGTTTGACTTTTGGCCAGATACGGATCAGTGGATCGGTAAAAATGCGCTTTATATTACGTTAAAACGCTTCCATGAAATGCCAGAATTAACCAATGAATTTAGAGCCTTTTTTACAGAAATTAAAGAAATAGGTACAATAGAAATTGAGCGAGGGGGTGTGGTTGTGAATGTTTTTTATTTCTATGAAGCTAATAACCTATTAAAACCCTATGTATCTACAGAAAACTCAATTCGATAAATTTAAAACAAGAAAATAATTATGGCTAAATTTGGTGCAATTTACTTACTTTTAGAAGTTAAAGAAAATCCCAGAGAAGAAGTTGAAAATGTTGCTTCTCGTTTAAGGCAAGAAGGTTATCAATTTCCAGTTCGATATCATCAAGAAACCCCTTGGATACAACTTTATGTTGATGAACCTGAAACCGTTGTTTCCTATGCTAAACAAATTGCTCAAATTTTTCCTAATAAAAAAACATTAGGATTAGCAGCTTATACCGTATCTGACTCAGTTAGTTTTTGTTATTTTCAAGGTAAAAAAGTTATTCGTCTTTTACAATCAGGGTTTATCAAAGAAAGACAATGGGAAATCATAGAAGGAGAAAAACAACCCTGGGAAGATGAAATATTTAGTAAATTAACCTTAGAAGTTGCTACAATGGGAATGGTTAGTTATCATATTAATCAAATTGGCGTATTATTAAATTTACCAGGTTTCGGTACTCCTTCATCTGGAGAACCTTGGACCATAGAAATTATTAATTAATTTAGGAATTACTAAAAATGACAAATTACTTAAACCAACATGAAACCGAAGAGTTAAAAAAGTTTTTTGACGAAATTGATCAAGATAAGAATGGTAAAATTGATCGACAAGAATTAAAACAACTATTAGAAACCATTTGGGGAAAAAATGCAAATATTGACATGACCGAAGCAGTTGAATCAACCTTTAAGAAATGTGATCTTAATGAAGATGGTTTTATTACCTTTGATGAATTGACTTCTTTAGCAGAATAAGATTTTATATAGCAGTTCCTGGACTCATAAAATACACCTAATATTCAACTCCTGAACTCCTGAACTCCTGAACTCCTAAAACTAGAATAGTTTGTACCTCACAAGTGTGGGAACTACTATGGTAGCAACTCAACAATAGAATAACGTATAATAGGAAGGTTGTGTAATTATTTTATGTTTAAGTCCTATGGCAGTCCCTAAGAAGAAAACATCCAATACAAAACGAGATCAACGTAAAGCACACTGGAAGCGCGTTGCAGCAAAAGAAGCACAAAAAGCCTTATCTTTAGGTAAATCTGTTCTGTCTGGCCGTTCTAACGGTTTTGTGTATCCTCAAAAGGATGAGGAAGACGAGGAAGAATAAACACTGTGTTGAGGTGATCGGCGATCGCTATCCATTTGAGTACAAAAACTCTTCTAATTGTAGTATAGTTTCTTGGAAAATAGCGATCGCTATCTTACTGTAAGATCAATTTTTCAATGTCTGAGGAATTTTTAACCCTAATAAAATAACTCTGGTAGCCATAAATAAAGATAAAGCTAACCATAGTAAGTTACTATTATTGTAATGCCAAGCTATGGTTGCAACAGGAACAAACCCAATAAAAGTTGATCCTAATGCCGTATTTCGTAACATAACACCTTCTGCTAAACCAATAAAATAACCATCTAAAATAAAAGCAATTGAACCAAAACCTAAAACGGGTAGTAACCAAATAACATGGGATTGCAAATAGGGAAAAATTTCTTGGTGATTGGTTAAAAGTCCAAATAAAGTTTGAGGAAATGAAATCAAAATAAACACTGAAACTAAAGCTAATGTAAAACTAATACCCCCTGAAAATTTTAGTAAAGGAATCAATTGTTTTTTGCTTCCTTGTCCTTTGAAATTACCCGCTAAAGATTCAGTCGCAAATGCTAACCCATCGATGAAATAAACCACCAAAGAAAACACTTGTAATAAAACCGAATTTTCAGCTAACACTAATGTTCCCATGGCAGAACTAACATTAGTAAATAAAGAAAAAGCAGACAATAAAATAAAAGTACGAATAAATAAATCACGGTTTAACATCAAATTACCTTTCCATTGTTCAAAGGAAAGTTGTTGAATAACTTGTTTAAATTCTGGCCAGTTAATCTCTTTAATGACTAAAAATAATCCCATTAAACACATGACAATTTGACTTAAAGATGTGGCTAAACCGGCTCCACCACTTTCTAAACCCCAACGAATAATGAGTAAATAATCTAAAATAACATTAGCACCATTCCCAACAAGAGAAAGCCATAAAACTTTACCGCTTTGTTCTTTCCCTAAAAACCAACCAATTAAAACAAAATTCAGTAAAACAGCCGGCGCACCCAAAATTCTCATATCATAGTAACTTTGAGCAGATGCTTTCACCAAGGGTGCAGCAGTAACCAAATTAAATCCTATCCACCTTAAAGGATATTGCAAAACTAAAATAATTAATCCTAAACTTAAAGCTAATAATCCATTTTTAAGCAACACTAATAACACTTCTTGAGAATCTTTTCGTCCCATTCCTTGAGCAGTTATTCCTGTTGTGCTAGTACGTAAAAAACCCAATGCACGATAAAGATAGTTGAAAATAATTGTGGCTAAAGTTACCCCTGCTAAATGATGAATATCTTCTAAATGTCCCAAAAATGTAATGCTAAGTAAACCGGCAATGGGAACCATTAAATTAGATAAAACATTAATAAAAGCTAACCGCAGAAAACGCCAGGAAAATGAAGGTAAATTCAACCATTCTAGACAACGATTTTTATACGCTTCAAGATGAACTCTCTTAAAAGAAGATTCCATTATATGTATCCTAAGAAAAACTAATTTAAGATTTTTTTTATAGTTATTATCTTAACCTTAACATACTTATTAAACATTAAATAGGGGTCAACAACCGTTGACCCCCATAGTGAGTATAGGAAAATGATTAAAGGTATTAGATGACTAAGATATAGCATTTCCTGGACTCATGAGGTACACCTAATATTCAACTCCTGCTGCGTAGCACAGGCGAAGCCTGCCCTCCCGAACTCCGAACTCCGAACTCCGAACTCCTAGAACTAGAAGAGTTTGTACCTCACAAGTATGGGAACTGCTATAGATGACTAAGATACTCCTTGTAATTGTTCAGTTTTCACTGTCAACTCCAATAAGCGATCACCTCGATACAATTTCAGTCTTAAAGTGCCATTAATCCCTGCTTGTTCGACAATTTTCTGTAAATCAGTGCCATCTTTTACTGGTTGACCATTAACAGCTACGATAACGTCTCCACGGCGTAATCTTGCCCTTTCCGCCGGACTATTAGGAATCACTTGCACCACTAAAATACCGTCTACCTCAGCAACGATAATAGGAGAATTGGGGTTACTGTTATTTTCCCTAGCGATTTCGGGAGTAAGATTAATCATTTGTACCCCAATGTAAGGATGGGGGACTTTTTGTCCTGAAGCTAAGGTTTTTTCTAAGGCTTTTGCCTTATTAATGGGAATAGCAAAACCGATCCCCATCGCATCAGCACGAATGGCCGTATTGATACCAATGACCTCTCCTTTACTGTTCAATAACGGGCCACCAGAGTTACCTGGGTTAATGGCTGCATCGGTTTGAATAAAGTCAAGACGTTTATCAGGTATACCAGCTTTAGCTGCTGAACGGCCAATGGTACTAATAATCCCTAATGTCACTGTGTTATCTAAACCAACCGGGTTCCCCACAGCGATCGCCCAATCTCCCACGCTTAGATTTCCAGAGTCTCCCAAGGGTGCAACGGGTAAGGTTTGTCCTTGAGGGGTAATAGCTACCACAGCTAAATCTGTTATTTCGTCTGTTCCTTTGACTTGTCCGTTAAACGTCCGTCCATCTTTGAGGGTGACAGTTACTTTATCCGCGCTATTAACCACATGGGCATTGGTCAAAATAATACCACTGCCATCAATAATAAAGCCAGAACCTTGGCCAGTAATTCGTTGTTGTCGCGGTGGCCGAAACTGTTGGCCAAAAAAGTCACGGAAAAACGGATCATCAAAAAAGGGATCCATTTGTCTTGTAACTACCGTTTCGGTATCGATACGAACCACCGCCGGACCGGTTCGGGCAACAGCCGCGGCCACAAAACTATCGGCGGTTATATTCACTGGGGTTTGGGCGATGTCCGTTATGGGATCAGCTTGAGAGGATAAAACAGGAAACCCACCAAAACAAAGAATCACACTAAGGACAAGTGTGATGCTATAACTTGTGAGGGAACTTAGAAATTTTGTCAACTTCATCGTTTTCATTAACGCTTAAAAGATTTGAACGAGGAATGATTGTTACTGGTAAAAGTTTGAAAAAGAAAAGGTTACTATCAATTAAATATAGCATTTTTTATCCAAGTTTAAGATTAAGTAAGATTTACTATCGAATCTGCACTCACTTGAAAAGAGTCTCTCAAACTTCAGTTAATTTAATCGTAAGTATTCAGCTATCAGCCGTCAGCCATCAGGTTATTTTATTTGTTTATAGAAAAATTGAAAGTGACTGAGATTAAACTCATATCTTGCACCTTCGATAAAATTGGCTAGTGGTGAAAGGGAATGGGGAATAGGCAATAGTGCTTCATTTTGGTGTTAGCCCTGGGCGAAGTCGAAGGGCTAACTTATTAAAAGTTGATTGCTTTTTTATGGTTATTAAGTTTATTTGTTTTGGTGCAAGATGTCAGTTAAACGAATGCTTACGAGTAAACCCGACGAGGTTGAGGTGGGGTGGTTTGAGGAAACCTCAAACCCTTGTGACCGCCGTCCCTCGCCAACAGAATGCGCGGTGACTGCTTTGATTCAAAAGCTGAACGCTGAACACTGACGGCTAAATGCTTACATTTAATCGTTGTTCAATATCCAGTTAATATGTTCAGGTAATAACCGAAATAAATCATATTTTTCTTGTATGGTTTCCCTGGCTTTTACTCTTAAATTAGTCATTTTATCAGGATGATCTAATACTTCTTCTATCCGTTCAACGATTCTATCAATGGCAAAAAAATCAACCAATAAACCATTAACTCCATCTTCAATTACTTCTTCCACTGGCGGGGTTTTTGAACCCAAAACTAAACCTCCCGTAGACATTACTTCTAACATAGACCAAGACAGAACAAACGGACGAGTTAAATAGACATGAACGGATGACGCTTGTATCACTTGTAAATATTGAGCATAGGGTAATGATCCCGTAAAATGTAAGCGAGATAAATCATAATCAAACGTTTCTAACATTAACTGTTTATAAGTCTTCCCATTCGGTAGCGATCGCCCATAAGCCACTCGATCTTCCCCTACAATCACCACATGACAATGAGGCCGTTTTTTTAATAAGATAGAAACCGCTTCCATAAACTGAGGGAAACCCCGATAAGGTTCCATTCCTCTAGCAACATAAGTAACAATTTCATCCACTTCTGATAAGTCCAATTTTTTATCTTTTAAGTGTAATTTTGCCCCAGGTTTAGGTTGAAAATACTGGGTATCTATGCCATCGTGACGTACCGTTATTTTATGATGAAATTCGGGGGGAAATTGTTGTCGTTGCCAATGAGTAGGAGATAAACCGCGATCGCAACTATACAGATCTGTTAAGATCGGTGTATTTTTAATGCGAATACGGGCTTCATCATCTGCTGTTAAGGGTTCTTTGGGATCAAAGTCTGCGTCCGTTCCGTGGGCGTGATAAAACCATTCAAAAAAACATAATAATTCTGCTTTGGGAAAGATATCTTTAATAAACAGGGTTGGGCCCCACCCAGAATGACCATACACCACATCAGGGATAAAGTTTTCTCGCTTTAATTGATCTGTTAAACGATAAACCGCTTGTCCTTGGAGTACCGCATTTTCTAAGGTTCTCACGTAATGATGGGTTTCAGGGCGGGCTTGACGAGAAGGGGTATAGATAGCTTTAAACACCCCAGGAATGCTGCCTTCTTTGCGCTTTGTGCCAAAGACAACCTTGTTTTTAGGATTTTTAGCCAAAATCGTTGCAACATGGCGAAATTGTGCTGGAAAGTTAGGATGCAAAAATAAAATATTCAATTGTTACTTATTTAATAAAAAATAGTCTAGAACTTAGTTCTAGACTACAACCAAAACGAAACTTAAATCAAGGGATTAACCTCTTCGTACTTTTACCTGAGAAGCCATGTTTTTGAAGGTGTTTAAGCTAGGACCAGGACGACGACGAGGGGTAGAAATCATATAAAATTTAGTAGCAAATTCAACTTCTGTCGGTTCTTCTTTTTGAGCAGCTTTACCATTACTTAAAGCAGGAGAAGTGGGAACAATTTCTGTTTTGGGGGCTTCTTTTTTCGCTGCTTTTTTAACAGATTTCTTCTTAGATTTCTTAGCTGAGGCAGGTTGTTCAACTACTTCTGTCGTTGCTTCAGGTTGAGGGGCTTCTGCTTCAGGGGCAGGGGTTTCTACTGCTTGGGGAGCAGGGGTTTCTACCTTGGGTTCAGAGGCAGAAACGTCATTAGTTTCATCAAATTCTAAGAAAAATTCTTTTTTCTTGCCACCACCTAATAAGTTTTTTAACATTGGTTTTAATCTCCTAAAAAGTTAGTTAATAGATAATTCAATCCATGATAATTTATTTCTAAGAAATCTCTTGGTTACACACCCACTTTCCTAGATTGAGTTAATCGTTTACTTAAAGCAATTAACAAAGTTGATTTAAGGTTGTTTTTAATTCCCCTTCCTAACTATAAAGCCAGATATAGAAACTTTTTGCAATTATTTTTAACAAAACTTAATATTTAGTGAGAGGATGAGAAAAAAAGATCCTGGAAAGCTCAAGCCCACTATCAATCATCGATTGCTTGTGATCAGCTTCCGAAGAAGTCAAGGTATAGTTGCTCAGAATAGGGGGTCAAAAGATTAATTTTTATGACAAAGCAGGTCAGATTTCTCAGGTTAATCAACGGTAGAATGGGAAACGGAAATATATATAACGAGATACTTGGGAACAATAGATATGGATATTCGTGGAACCGATACCCCTTTATTAGATTGGACTGGAGATGCGATCGCGTTAGGGTTGTTTGAAAACGAAACAGCCTTAACAGGAGAATTAAGCCAGTTAGACGAAAAAATTGGCAAAATTATCACAGAATTAATTGAAGAAACGGAATTTGAAGGAAAATCTGGTAGTAGTGCAGTCACTCGTATTGGAGGCAATAGTCCTATTCGGAAACTGATGATTATCGGTTTAGGAAAAAGGGATGAATTAAGCTTAGATACAGTGCGTTTAGGGGCTGCTACCGTTGCTCGTTTAGGCAAAAAAGAGAAGGTGAAAACCTTGGCTATTCAGTTTCCTGTGGTGAATGAAGACAAGGGAGCAACCAGTGCAGCGATCGCAGAAGGCATGATCCTATCTTTGCATCAAGATAACCGTTTCAAGTCCGAACCAGAAGACAAACCCTTAAAACTAGAAACCGTTGACATCTTAGGGGTTGGAGAGCAAACCGAAGCCATTAATCGCGCTCAAACCGTTTGTTCTGGGGTTATTTTAGCACGGGAATTAGTGGCAGCCCCGGCTAACGCTGTTACTCCTGTTACTTTTGCCCAAACGGCTCAAGAATTGGCTAAAGACTATAGTTTAGACATTGAAATTTTAGAAAAAGAAGAGTGTGAAGAGCGCGGAATGGGGGCATTTTTAGGGGTTGCCCAAGCCTCGGATTTACCCCCAAAATTTATCCATTTGACCTATAAACCCAGTGGAACCCCCAAACGAAAATTGGCCATTGTCGGTAAAAGTTTAACCTTTGATTCTGGGGGTTTAAACATCAAAGGGGCAGGCAGTGGTATTGAAACGATGAAAATGGATATGGGGGGCGGTGGAGCCACATTAGGGGCAGCCAAAGCCATTGGCCAATTAAAACCTGACGTAGAAGTTCACTTTGTCTGTGCTGCCACAGAAAACATGATCAGTGGTCGTGCGATGCACCCTGGAGACATTTTAACCGCATCCAATGGGAAGACCATTGAAGTGAATAATACCGATGCAGAGGGACGGTTAACCTTAGCCGATGCGTTAGTGTTTGCCGAACAATTAGAAGTAGATGCGATCGTTGACTTAGCCACCTTAACCGGTGCTTGTGTTGTGGCGTTAGGGGGTGATATTTCTGGGTTATGGAGTACAGACGAAACCCTCATAGAAGAGATTAAAACTGCCTCTGAAGCAGCCGGAGAAAAGTTCTGGGCCATGCCAATGGAAGAGAAATATTTTGAAGGGTTAAAGTCTCCCATTGCAGACATGAAAAATACAGGGCCTAGACCTGGCGGTTCCATTACCGCAGCCTTATTCTTGAAACAGTTTATCAAAGAAACTCCTTGGGCCCATTTAGATATTGCAGGGCCTGTGTGGGCAGACAAAGAACATGGTGTTAATAATTGTGGCGCAACTGGTTTTCCAGTGAGAACTTTGGTAAATTGGGTACTAAATCAATAGTATCCAATCACACCACAATAACAAAACAATTAACGGAGTCTTAACTATGCCTATAGGAACACAAGACATTCGCGGTGACCAAACGATCCAGGATTTCATTTTTGAAGCCTTGTCTTCTGGAAAAAAAGTCATTTTTCGCTTTGTTAACAACGAAGATAAAGCTGCATTTATGGATGAATTGGGTAAAATTGGCGGTGCCATTGGTGGTGCCTTTGGACTGATGGCTGGATCGGTAGGCAGTTATCTCCTCTTTGACGCAATGGTGAGTGGTGGGGTTTCTATCCTTGGTGGATCTGCTGTTGCTGCCATTATCACTGTTGGTGCCGTATCAGGATTAACCCTTGGCTCACTTTTGGGTTATTCCTTGGGTGCTTGGGGTGTAAGTACCTGAACAAAAATACTAATTAGAAGGTAGGGTGGGCAAGTTAAAGACTTATCTAAACTAACTTCATCCTTGGAAACCTTGCCCACCTTACAAAATTCGTTACTGTTGTTCCCTTCCGGAAATTTCTTATTGTGATGTTTTTTTGAGTATTTTGCAAAATATCTATGATATTATTGCATCAAAGAACCAATATCTAGACAATAGCTCGAAATTGCGAGCTTGAGTCATAATTTTAACGGAGGATTAAGAAAAATGGATGAAATTGTAAAAAAAATATCATCCCTAGGACTCCCTGGCGTAATACTGGTAGTTATGACAGCAACATCAGGAGGGATGGGAGGTTCCTATGCCCTAGTTGGTGCGATCGCTGCCTTAGGAGGCCCGTTTGGAATTGTTGGGGGATTAACGGTGCTGGGGTTAATGACTATTATTGGAGAAACCCTAGCAGACTATGGAATTGAAGCAGTTTTAGGCAATATTTACAAAGAACGAAGTAAAAACGAATCGGTACAAGCATTATTAAAAGAAATCAGAGATTTACCCCTAAGCGATGACCTTAAATTAAAATTAACTCATCTTCTTGAATCCCCAGAATCAAGCCATTAAATTTCTACAATCGAATAATTTTTAGATTCAGGACAATTTTTCGTCATGAGTAACTTGCAGTCCGTTCTAAGCTTTGATGGGAAGGACGACTATGTTGAAATTCCCTATCAACCATCCCTGAATCAGACTAAATTTACGATATCTTGTTGGGTTAAGGTGACAGGGAGACGAGGACAATGGCGATCGCCTATTACATCTCGTCGAGATAGTCCTCAAGGTGGCTACATTCTCTATGGTGGCACCAACGATAAGTGGCAATTTTGGATCGGAGATGGGAAGATTTGGGTCAATCTAATGGGCCCTGATATCAAGCTGAGGGCCTGGACCCATTTAGCTGCTACCTATGATGGAAAGCAGATGAGATTCTACGTTAACGGAGAAACTGTCGGATCTCCTAAACAATCTACGTTTAATCTCAATCAACGCTTTCCCCTACGCATCGGTGCAGGAAGAACAGAAGGAAAACCAGGCTATTTTTTTCAGGGACAAATTGCAGAAGTTCGGGTATGGGAACAAGTTCGTTCTCAAGCAGAGATTAAACAAGGGATGAACTATCGTCTCCAGGGAAATGAACCTGGATTAGTCGGTTACTGGCCTTTGAATGAAGGGAGTGGCACAACCATTGCAGATCGCACAGGAAACGCTCAAAATAGCAAGATTATGGGAGCAACTTGGAAGGAAGTGGCTATTCCTCTCCAACCCAGTCCGGTTCCAGTCGCAGATAATTCCAGTCAACCCTTATCAGACCATCAGATGACTCCATCTTCAGTGGTTGAATTTAATGGTGAAGATAACTATCTCGAAATCCCCAACTGTCCTAACCCAACCCAGTCCATAACCGTTTCTTGTTGGGCAAAAAGTGACACCCCCACCTGGAATGCGATTGGTTGTTTAGTCAGTAAACGTAATGCGTTTATTCTCCATCCCAATGGCAGTCTTGGTAATCAGAAAACCATCCAATTTTTCATTTTTTCAGGGGGTTGGAAAGCAGCGATTTTTGAGCCAAACATCGATATAACTCAATGGCATCAGTATACAGGCACTTTTGATGGCAAAAGTATTCGCTTGTATATTGATGGAGAGGAAGTCGCCAAAACTGACTATTCAGGGGAGATTAATCTTGATGACGGTTCCCTGTTTATTGGTTGGGATGATGGACGATCTGGACGGTATTTTGATGGACAAATAGGGGAAGTTTGTCTCTGGAACTATGGGCGATCGCAACCAGAGATTAACGGGGATATGCACCAAAGATTACAAGGGAATGAACAGGGTTTAATCGGTTATTGGCCCCTTAATGATGGAACGGGTAAGACGATTAAAGACCACAGTAATCATGGCAATGATGGCACTCTTGTGGGTGCAGTTTGGAAGGAAGTCGATATTCCCCTTCTCAATACTCAAACCCAGGAAACAGCAGGTTTAGATAATGTTACTGAAACTGAAACTAATGAGACTCAGGAAACAGCCGGTTTAGACAATGTTACTGACACTGAAACAACTTTACCCACTGACGAAACAGCAGGTTCAGATAATGTTACTGAAACTGAAACTAACGAGACTCAGGAAACAACCTCTTTAGACAATGTTACTGAGACTAAACAACAATCATCTTCAACTTCTATTCAACAACAACCCCAAACATCTATGACTAACAAAACAACCCCCAAATATAAAATCCTTTCCATTGACGGTGGTGGTATTCGTGGCATTATTCCTGCTATTTTACTTGCCGAAATTGAAAAACGTACCCAAAAACCGATTCATACTTTATTTGATTTGATGGCAGGAACATCCACTGGAGGATTATTAGCATTAGGACTCGTCAAACCAGATCCCGACGCATCGGAACCCAAGGCAGAATACACCGCAGAAGAATTGATTGCGATGTACGTTGATTATGGTGGGGTCATCTTTTATGAATCTTTCTTGGAACAGTTATTAGGTCCAGTTGAAGATATTTTTGCTCAACCTAAATATTCCCCGGAAGGAAGAGACGAAGTTGTCACCAAATTTTTTGGAGATACTCCCCTTCAAAACTGTCTTAAAGAAGTGTTTGTTACCAGTTACGATATTGAACAACGTATCCCTGTTTTCTTCACCAGTAAACTCGAAAAACAACAAACCGAGTCCCGACAATTTCGTAAATTATGTCAAGGGTTTACGTTAAAAGATGCAGGAATGGCCACCAGTGCAGCCCCAACTTTTTTCCCCCCTTATCATGTTCCAACTTCCCACAATACCAATGGTTTTTACACTTTAATTGATGGGGGAATGGTGGCAAATAATCCCACCAGTTTAGCTATTATGGAAGCTGAATTAACGGAACGGAAAAAGGGACACGAATTATCTAAAAATGATATTTTAGTTGCCTCTTTGGGAACAGGTTCTTTGACTACCCCTTACAAATACGCTGATGTGAGAAATTGGGGAGTTTTACAGTGGGTTCAACCTATTTTAAATATTATTTTGGATGGGGGAAGTGAATTAGTCGCAGGACAATTAGAACGGTTATTAGAACCGGCAGGAGTCGAAAATCCCGGGTTATATTATCGTTTCCAAACTTTCTTAACCACAGAATTAGAAGCGATGGATCAAACAACCCCTGAAAATATTAAAGGGTTACAAGCTTTGGCTTATCGGTTAATTGAGGAAAAAACAGAAGAAATTGACCTACTTTGTGAGGATTTAACTAGCTGAAAATTTAGTAATTATTGAGGAGTCAGAAGTCAGGAGTCAGGAGTCAGGAGTCAGGAGTCAGGAGTGTTGAATTTCAAACATAATTGATTGTTGGCTATTTGTTGTTCCCTCTTACCTGTTTCTTATTGCCTATCTTCTGCTCAATTTTCTTATTCCGAACCCAGGTTAAGAGACTGTTTATCAACAAAATATTAAGACGGTAGGGTGGGCAAATCAGAGATTGATCTTAACCACTCATAATCTAGAAAACTTTGCCCACCTTACAAAACTGGTTGTTAATGTTTCTTTAACAAACGGTCTCTAAAAGAGGTCTAGAAATTGATTTTTAGACCTCAACTTTCTGTATCTTTAGTTGATGAAAATTAAAGAAAAAATATCTAATAAAGCTCTTGACAATTACGACTGTTGATGGTAGATTAAATAGCGTAAGGAATAAGGTAAATGATCAAACTAATTATTCCTGATTAACCAATATCAAGAGGCAAAAACTATGTCTAAAAATACCAAAAAAGAAGTCAAAGCAACCCCCTTCTTTGCTCGTTTCTTAGAAGCACAACAAGAGCAATCTAACCATTCTCCTGTCCACACTCGCAAATTTCCTTCTGATTGGGAAGATTACTAAAAAATACGGTTAATTTTTACTCTAGAAAAAAGGAGAAGCTCTGAGTAAATACTTAGTCGCTTCTCCTCACAATTAACCAATATCAAGAGAGTAGGTTAGGTGTCCGTAACTTTGACCCTACTAACCCACAATCTTATCTATATTATATGAGGAAAAACGCTTTATGTCTCTATCAGAAAACATTGTTTTATTAATTACCCATAGCGATGATTTTTTTACAATTGATAGAGTGACAGAAGCATTGATCAAAAAAGGTGCAAACCCTTTTCGCTTAGATACCGATCAATTTCCTTTAAATGTTCCCTTAACCATTCAATTCGACTCATCCGAGGGTCATTATCGTTTAGAATATCAAGGACAGACAATTATCTCAGAACAGGTTAAAGCAGTTTGGATGCGACGAATATGGGAACCTAAGTTCGATCAAGACTTAGATCCTCAATATCGACAAGCTTGTATCCAACAGTCTCAAGTTACCCTAAACGGTTTCTGGGATAGTTTAGCACAGGCCCATTGCATAGACGATTTAGCACGAGTCAAAGCAGCAGAGAACAAGCAGAAACAGCTAAGACTTGCCACAGAAATTGGGTTTACCATTCCTCGAACCCTGATCACCAATAAAGCAGAAGCAGCAAGAGACTTTTTCCAACAAGTAGACGGAAAAATGGTCAGCAAACTGTTAGCAGGTCTTTTCCGTACTATGGAATATCCTCCCTTCTTCATGTACACTAACACCGTCAGCGCAGAAGACTTAGAAGATGCAGAGTCCTTGCGTTATTGTCCCATGGTGTTTCAAGAGAAGATACCCAAAGACAAAGAACTACGGGTTATCTACGTTAATGGCAACGTTTTTGTTGGTGCTTTAAACGCTGCCAATTATAACGATTCTAGCATCGATTGGCGACGACCTGGGGTACAGGCAGGTGCTTGGGAACACCATCAACTACCAGAAGACTTAATTAACAAAATTAAAACCTTGATGGGAAAATTTGGACTATTTTATGGCGCATTTGACTTTATTCTCACCCCATCAGGAGATTATGTATTTTTAGAAGTGAACCCAGGTGGAGAATGGGGGATGATCGAAAAAGAACTGGATCTACCCATTGCTGATGCGATCGCTGATGCACTTTTGAAAGGAGTTAGGAATTAGAACTTAGGAGTCAGAATGTACTTTTCTAGTGCTATAGCACTACGGATTATGATTAGAACGTTCATGAGATTCCTCGTTCCCTCGGAATGACAATTAAACAGACAAATGATGTCCTAACTAATTTTTGTACTGCTATATATAGCGTTTCTCTCAACGAGTGAGGTACATCTAATATTTAATCCCTAACTCCTGTGCAATAGCGCCGGAACGGAGTGAGGAACTCCTGACTCCTGACTCCTGTTCGCTAGAGCCGGAGCGAAGCGAGGAACTCCTAAAACTAGAAAACTTTGTACCTCACAAGTATGGGAACTGCTATATATAAACTTACCAACAATTAACAATCAACTATGACAGTATTAATTATTACCTTTAGTGAAGATAACGAGAGTATTCCCCTGGTTAGTGAAGCAATAGAAGCAAAAGGGGAGAAAGTTTTTCGCTTTGATACAGATAGATACCCCACAGAAGTTAAAGTGGATCTATTAGCAGGAGAAGTTGAAGGAGGAATGATAATAGATGGCGATCAACAGGTTAACTTAAATGATGTTTCTTCTGTGTGGTATCGACGGATGAGATACGGTTTAAAATTACCCGAAGATATGGACTCACAATACAGAGAAGCAGCGATTAAAGAATGTCGAACCAGTATTCGAGGAATGATTTCTACCCTTGGGGGTTTCCACTTCGATAAAATGGCAAAAGTTGATATTGCTAATAATAAACAACTGCAATTAAAAATCGCACAAAAAGTAGGGTTAATGACTCCCAAAACCCTAACCTCAAATAATCCTGACGCAGTGAAAAAATTTGCTCAAGACTGCACCGAACAGGGAATAATTACAAAAATGCTTTCTTCTTTTGCTATTTATGGGGAAAAAGGGGAAGAAAATGTTGTATTTACTAATACAGTAACCGAAGAAGATTTAGAGCATTTAGAAGGGTTATCTTTTTGTCCCATGACCTTTCAAGAGAAGATTCCTAAAGCATTAGAATTGCGAACAACCATTGTCGGACATCAAATCTTTACCGCAGCAGTCGATTCCCAAAAAATGGAAGGATCATCGGTTGATTGGCGAAAAGAAGGGAAAGCATTAGTAAAAGATTGGCAACCCTATCAATTACCCGAAGAAATAGAGAAAAAACTGCTAGAATTAATGGCTTATTTTGGCTTAAATTATGGAGCGATCGATATTATTGTCACTCCCGATGGTCGTTATGTTTTTCTAGAAGTTAATCCCGTGGGAGAATTTTTCTGGATGGAAGTTTTTGCTCCTCATTATCCTATTTCTCAAGCGATCGCTGAAATTTTACTAACAGGAACAAATTAAAAGGATAAATTATTGTATCCTTAAAGTATTAGTTAATTGATTAACAAATTAGGTAGGTATTAATCATGGATGAACTCATTAAAAAGCTATCAGGACTCGGACTTTCTGGGGTTATTTTAGTCATTGCGATCGCAGCAGCAGGGGGAAATAGTGCAGCAGTTATCGCCTTTTTAGGTGCATTAGGAGGACCATTAGGAATTGTGGGAGGATTAGGACTTTTAAGTTTAGTTGGAATGGTTGGAGAAGCGATCGGACAGTTCGGACTAGAAACTCTTATTCAAACCATTTATGCAGAACGAGGTAAAAGCGAATCTTTACAAATGTTACTGAAAGAAATTAAGCAATTACCTATTTCTGACCAGTTGAAAGAAAAATTGAAAAAATATTTAGATCCAGAAAATAAAGGTGAATCACAAGCACCAAAAGAACCAAGAGTTGTTGAAATTGTAGAAGAATAAAATACCATTAATTTTGATGGTAAAATAAAGGAATTGACCCCAAAAATTAACAGTTAAGTTAAACCTAAACACTGTTATATTTTTTTGAAGATTCCTAAAATTATTTGCGAAAAATAGCCAAACTATGCTCGATCAAATTCTGAGTCAAAGTAACCAAACAACAAACGATCTAAGACAGTCTTTATACAAATTTTGGGAAGATTTTAAAGTTGTGACCCAACCTTACTGGTATCCTACAGAATCAGGAGGTAGGGTTTTTTCAGAAGTAATTCGTTCTTGGGGAATGTTATTCCTTTTGATCGGTTTAATTGTTGCTATGGTTGCTGTGGATGGTGTGGGGAGTTTTTGGAATCGTTATGTTTTAGACATTATTATTGAAGAAAGAGACCTTTCTAAATATTATGATACTATCTTAATTTCTTGTCTTTTTATCGCTGTTCTTGCGTTATTAATCGGGTTTTCTAAATTTGTTAGAAAAAGGCTATCATTAGATTGGTATAAATGGTTAAGTAACTATATTTTAAAGCGATATTTAAGCCATCGTGCTTATTATAAACTAGACTCTCAATCAGATTTTGATAATCCCGATCAACGTTTAGCTCAAGAAATTGAACCCATTACTAGCGGTGGACTGAGATTTTTTGCCACTGTATTAGAAAAAGTCTTAGAAATGACTACTTTTATTATTATTCTATCAACCATTTCTCAACAAATTGCTATCTATTTAGTAATTTATACAATTATAGGTAACTTAGTTGCTATTTATTTAACCCAAGAATTAAACAAAATTAATAATGAACAATTAGAGGTTAAAGCTAACTATAATTATTGCTTAACCCATGTTCGCAATCATTCTGAATCAATTGCTTTTTTCCAAGGAGAAGAACAAGAATTAAATATTATTGAAAGAAGATTTAATAATGTTATTGATAATGCGGATCGTCGAGTTGAATGGGAAAGAGGACAGGATATTTTTAATCGTGTTTATCAATCAGCTATTAGTCTCTTTTCCATCTTTATTCTTACTCCTTTGTTTATCCAAGATGAAATTGACTACGGTGAAATTAGTCAAGCAAGTATGGCCTGTTTAATGTTTTCTAATGCAGTGGGAATATTAATTGCTGAATGGGGAAACTCAGGAAAATTATCCAGTTATATTGAACGGTTAGCGCAATTTTTAAATAAGCTAAAATCAATTATCAAAGAACCTGAAAAAATCAGCAGCATTACCACCATTGAAGACAATCGTTTAGCCTTTGAAAATGTTACCTTAAAAACCCCTAATTATGATAAAGTGATTGTAGAAAACCTTTCCTTATCAGTACCTCCAGGAGAAGGGTTATTAATTGTTGGGCCAAGTGGTCGAGGAAAAAGTTCTTTATTGAGAGCGATCGCAGGTTTATGGGATGCAGGAAAAGGCCGTTTAGTACGTCCTGCTTTAGAAGAAATGTTATTTTTACCCCAACGTCCTTATATCATTTTAGGAAGCTTACGAGAACAATTACTCTATCCCAAAACCAATCATACAATCACTAATAAAGAATTAGAAGCTATTTTAAAACAAGTTAATTTAGAACACTTATTGAATCGAATTGATAACTTTAATGTAGAATTACCTTGGGAAAATATTTTATCATTAGGAGAACAACAACGTTTAGCCTTTGCTAGAATTTTAGTAAACCGTCCTAATTTTACTATCTTAGATGAAGCTACCAGTGCATTAGACTTAACTAATGAAGAAAATTTATATCAACAATTACAGGAAACCGAAACAACCTTTATTAGTGTTGGTCATCGGGAAAGTCTCTTTAGTTATCATCAATGGGTTTTAGAACTTTTAGAAGATTCTAGTTGGCAATTATTACCAATGGAAGACTATAAAAAACAAAAAACTAATCTAATTGTTGCTGAAAAAACCAATAAAAATTCAGAAGAATCTGTGACCATTCAACAATCACAATCTCCTGCAAATATAATCCAGGAAATAGAAATTGAACAACTGAATGAACCAACTGAAAATCAAGCCAAAAATGATACCGAAATTGTAACGGATCAAAACAATGAACCCTCTGAAAAACAATCAACGTCATCCCTTTCCCATGACCAAATGAAAACCTTATGTAATTATGCTCTAGGAACCATTAGAAATAAGGGAAGAAAAGGACAATCAATTAAGGCGAAAGACGGTTTTACTTATCAATATAATAAGAAATCACGAAAATGGGTAAGAAAAGAGGATTAAGCAAAGTCAAAATTAGGATTAAAATTCTTTGAAACAATTAGAGTAAATTACTATGGAAACCGTTACTACACCCCGATTAAAATTAGTTCCCTTTAAATTAGAGATGATCGAAGCTGCTATCAAAGGAGATGATGAATTCTCAAAAATTTTAGGCACAAAAGTTCCCTTAAATTACTTTGGAGAAGACATTGATCCTGTTCAACTTTTACCCGAAGTTATCAAGATTTTTGATCAATACCCTGTCCAAAAAGAATGGGGATGGGGTCACTTAATTATTCATGAAGCAGATAACACATTAATTGGTCATCTTACCGTCAAAATCATCCCAGATCAAACAGGTTCTCCCACAGATTCAATTGAATTCGGCTATGTTATTATTCCTTCTTATCGACGACAAGGATACTGTACCGAAGCATCAAAAGCGATGATAAATTGGCTATTTTCTCAAACTAACATAAAAACCATAACGGCAGGATGCGATCCCAATAATCTTGCTTCAAAGCGCATACTAGAAAAAATTGGAATGCAACAAATAGAAGCAAGAGAAACTGTATTAGTTTGGAAATTAGATAAGCCTAATTATTAATTATTAATTATTTTAAGCAATACTGCCTCGTTTTCTAGCTTCCTTGTAAGAAGTTCCCACATTTTGTAAACCTGCGCGGATCATTTGTTGTTCGAGTAGGGCAAAAAAACGGACGCGATCGCCTCCTCGGATCACTGCTTGGTTATGGGACTCTGCCAAAGCCACAGGATAACCAAACCCTTTACTTACCTGTGCTAACATGATGCCTAACGCTTGATTTAATAACCTTTGATCCTCAACCACCCAAGCCGGCACTTCTACCCGAGCAATTTCTGTCCCCACATTAACGTAACAAAAATAGATGCGTTGTGCGTCATCGTAGAGATCAAGAATACGGGCTGAACTTTGCCAGAGAGGACCTCGTTCTCCTGGTTGCAAACTTTCTCCCCATAATGTCGTATCTCGCAGGGGTTCAATGACTTGACAAGGGGTCTTTTCCTCCCCCATATCCATACAATTAAGGGTACAGTTTGGGCTGTCAAAGGTACAATTATGAAGGCGTAAAAAGTTAATAGCTTCCACACTTCTAGAAGCACTCAGATACCCCATCAAAGGAATACGAGCAGCCCGTAATTGTTCCCAAGCCTCTTGAATGGGGACTAAAATTAAATCACGAGCATCATGAGCTAATCCATCCAAAAACCAGTAAACTAAAGAACCATCTACCATTGCCAAATTGGGTTCATGATGGGCCCCTGGAGGGTTAACCCAACCACAGGCCATTTCCGCCAAACATTGCGCTTCTAAGACGCTGCGTCGGTATCCTAACCACTCTTCCGTACGTATACCCCATTGTCTGGAAACGTAAAGGTCTTCGGGGCGATAATAAACCTCTGGTAAACTATCCAATAAAGGGTGCAAATTTTGCCCATAATGAAGCATTACTCGTCCCACATTAATTAAATAACAATAGGCAATTTCATGGTGAGAAGGAGCAATTTGTGAACCATCTGTTGCAAAGACACTATGGTTGTAAGGGGGAGGCATAATAGTGATGCGAGTGTCCAAAGGTTCAATGGGAATAGCAGCAGAAAAAATGAGGCGATCGCGCCAAGTTTGGTAACGTTCGATTAATTCTTCTTGTTGGCTTTGGGCTTGTTTTAAGATGGTTTTGGCAAGTTCGAGTCGTTGAGAACTGGCGTTTATTTCTTGTTGAAAATGTTGACTAATTCCTGGTATTTTTCCTGCTAATTTGGCAATGTCTAGCATGGTAATTTCTTTTTTTTGTGACTATTATATAGCACTACATATTATCTCAGGTTGGATTATAGGAGTTCAGGGGAGTTCAAGGGAGTTCAGAGGAGTTCAGAGGAGTTCAAGGGAGTTCAAGGGAGTTCAGAGGAGTTCAGGGGAGTTCAAGGGAGTTTAAGGGAGTTTAGAATTAAAGTTATCAAGTACGATATCTATAGGAGTTCAAGGGAGTTCAAGGGAGTTCAGAGGAGTTCAGGGGAGTTCAAGGGAGTTCAGAATTAAAGTTATCAAGTACGACATCTAAGGTTGGATCATTTAATAATAGGACTACCATGATGATGAACTAAGTACCATTTTTGAGCCATTTTCCTAAAACTATTAGTTGCTATAGATTGAGCTTCTAATCTTCTTCTTTTATTGATTTGTGTTAGTTTTTCAAGAAGAACAATATAAGCGATTTCTTGACCGATATCAATGTTGATAATTTCTGTATCAATTTCTAAGTAATCGGTGTTTTTGAAAATCGTTTCCCAAGAATTACGAATAACATCCCAACCTTTAAGAACATTTCCCCCAGGATGTATACAGGTACTACTGGAACCTTGCCACCATAATTGACTCATTGCCTTAATATCTCGTTTCTCAAAAGAACGATAAAAAGCATCATTAATGGCAATTAATTCAGATTTATCATCGGTAGTCATATAATTACTATTCGGTTTTTACTTTAGATAATAATATCTTATCATTCCCAAATAAAGAATTATTCTTATCAAGTAAGTTCCCTGATGTACAATCAAGGAAAGATGGGTCAAAGGGGTTAAATATGAGTCAATCAACGACAATTTATCCAGGGGAAGTTTTTGCTGATACTCAAGTATTTGATACGGGTATTCGTCAATTAGTTCCTCATTACGATCTGATGCTTGACACCCTTACTGCTTGTGTTCCGAAAGAAGCTCGTCGTCTCTTAGATTTAGGTTGTGGGACAGGAGAGCTAAGTTACAAATTACTGAAACATTGTCCTGATGCTCAACTGGTGGCGGTTGATTATTCTCCGAGAATGATTGAAAAGGCGATCGCTAAGTTAGAAGAAGCTCAATTGAGCGATCGTGTCACTTTCATCCCAGGAGATTTTGGGACCTGGGCCAATGGAGAAATGAAAGAGGAGATCGGGACGAATTTTGATGCTTGTGTTTCGTCTTTAGCCATTCATCATCTCACTGATGAAATGAAATATAAGTTGTTAATTTGTATTCGGAAAAACTTAGTAGAGGGAGGATGTTTTTGGAATGCTGATCCCATTTTACAAGAATCACCACAATTACAAGAAATTTACTCAAAATTGAGAGAACAATGGACAATTAATCAAGGTACAACTATCCAGAATGTTCGTTCAAACATCGGTAATAGTCAACCCCAAGGTCATTCAGGACAAGATCGTTTAGCTACATTAGAAACTCATTTAACGATGTTATCTTCAGCAGGATTTAAGACTGTTGCCAACCCTTGGCGATTTTTTGGATTAGCTATTTTTGGGGGTTGGAGTTAAAATAACTACTAATTGTGACCAATTATTAAGGTTCCTATTTTCTGATTAACCAGAGTATCAATAATCAAACGAGATGCAATGCGTGAGATAATCATTAATCTTGAATGTTTATGATACTTAATTTTAGAGTGGGGAGCATCACAAGAGAACAGAAACCAAATAACAAAGCTATAATTGAACGGAAAAAATAAATTCAAGTAATTTTAACCTCGATCATGGTGGCAAAATGACATGAACCTATTACACTTAGTCAAAGTCATTGGGGGAGTCAGTGTTATTGGCCTGGGAACCAGTATGGTATTGACTAACCCTGGACAAAAAGATTACGAAACCTATGCAACGGATACTTTAACCACTTATTTAAAACAAGAAGTCTGTTCACAAGCATCTGGAGGGTTAGCTAGTTTTCTTGCCAGTCATTGCAAAACCTTAGTGGATACAGGAAAACCTCACATCAAGCAGGTTATCGCTAAAAAAACCGTTCGTCAAAATTATTTGTTATTTAGTATTTACGAAACTGAATTGCTTTTGCCCTCCCCAGTTCCCAATTACGAGTTTGAAACCATTGGGGCATTTCAGCAATTTTACACCTATCAAGCAGATAAATTTTAGTTGGTTATGACTACCACCCCTAACATTAATACCCCTAGTTTAAATCCTATGGCCAGTTCTCCAGCTACCGAGGTGATTGAAACCCTAATTAACTTAGCTCAACAAGGAGAAATCGATCCTTGGGACGTTCAAGTGATTGAGGTGATTGATCGGTTTTTACATGAGTTAGGTATCAGCGAATATGGCGATAATATTTATGAACAAGCGACTCTACCCAAATCAGGCCAAGCTTTTTTATGGGCATCCATGTTAGTGCGTTTTAAGGCTGATTCTTTAGAACGGCTAGAAACCGATGACAATGGCGAGGAACTAGCCTGTGACATAGAAGAAATGACAGATGAAAGACTCAGACAGTTCCGTATTTCAGACTTAGAAAAACATCTTCGTCGTCGTAGTGCAGCCCCACCTCCTCGTCAACGTCGAGTGACGCTCCAAGAGTTAATCACTCATATCGAAGAAATTGCCCAAGAAATAGAAACTACCACGCCGTCCCGTCGTCGTAAACCAACCCCTAGACCCCATTCCCAGCGAGAAGCGATGAAAATGGTGACCCAATTGGCTCACCAAGAAAACTTAACAGAATTAGCCCAACAATTAGAACTGTTTTTCCAGCAACAGTGGTTAGACCCTTCCCAAACAGAACGAAAACTGAATTTAGATGAATTATTACGGCGATGGCATCAAGTTAACCCTTCCCATAACGACGAAAAAAAACAAGATCGAGTTGGCGTATTTTGGGCATTATTGCTTCTCTCATCCCAATCAAAAGTGGAATTATCCCAAGAGGAATTTTATCAAGACCTAACCATTCAAGTGCTTTAGGTGGGTGATGGGGTGTAGGGGAGTGTGGCAAGACTAGGGGAGAATGATATCTTGCATCAGGACAATTGAATAACCCTACCGTGTAGACGGGTAGGGATTCTTTATGGGAAAAACGCAAAGGCGTATCCAATTGCCTCTAATACCTCACCCGACAGGGTTTGGCTTTACTTTGTTTTCTTCTCTGTCTTGAGTGCTTCTTCTCTTAATGCGCGTTCCCTAGGCGGTTGCCTAACGGCGCGTCTTCGACGGTACAAATCTCAGGGGTCGCACCGCTACATTGGCCGCACAACGACAAATTACGCACTCGCTGTCTTGAGTGTGTCTTACATAGGAGCAGCCCTTTCAAGGTGTTGTGATTATTCTCAAATTATAGTTAGGTAAAAGAATCTATGTTGCTAATCTAGGAAGTAGGGAGAATGATTCTAGGGCAGGTATTTG
>JAAUYD010152601.1_pt1 | contig 28547 bp, 29 predicted proteins | sample 7278101 | NCBI WGS metagenome assembly JAAUYD01 (sample SAMN14350128, study PRJNA611818) | marine sediment metagenome | isolation source: surface marine sediment (0.6m) | place: French Polynesia: Moorea | collected 2018-08
ACGGCGTCCTTGACCTCGTTGGGCGTGTACTGCACCACCTCGCACCCGGCGCTCGCCGCTTCGCACAGCGCGAGGCCGCTGGCCTGGCCGACGCTCATGGCCGTGCGGACGTTGACCTGGAAGAACACCCGCTCGACGGCCACCACCTGCGGCTCGTACTCGGTGATCAGGTCGACGAGCTCACGGCGCAGTGATGCCAGCCGGGCGGGCAGCTCGTCGGACGACGGCGTGCGGATCACCCCCAGCGAGACGGCGGTCGCGGAACCGGGGCCGCGCCCGTCGACCACCGCGAACCCGCAGCGCGTCAACCCTGGGTCGATGCCGAGCACGCGCCGGCTCACGGCGGCACGGTCGGCCAAGTTGCTGGCGAACACAGGTTCGACTCTAGTCACGGCGCGCCGCCGACCGGCGGACGGTCTCAGCCGAGCTTGCGGAGCTCGGCGATCAACTCGTCGACCGGGCGGTAGGTCAGGCCGGCGATCGCCTTGTGGGCGTACCGGATGACGCCCTCGGCGTCGAGGATGAACACGCTGCGTCGTGGGAACCCGATCGGGCCGAGGGTGCCGTATGCCCCCGCGACCGACTTGTCCGTGTCCGCGAGGAGGGGGAACTCGAAGCCGTGCTTGCCCGAGAACGCCTCGTGGCTGTCGACGTCCTGGGCCGAGATCCCGACGATCTGGGCATCGAGGTCGCCGAACTGGTCGAGGCCGTCGTTGTAGGCGTTGAGCTGCTTGGTGCAGACCGGCGTGTCGTCCCCCGGGTAGAACACCAGCACGAGCGGCTTGCCGAGGAAGTCGCTCAGGGAGTAGGTCGTGCCCCCCGTGCCCGGCAACGTGAAATCGGGCGCGCGATCGCCGACGCCGACACTCATGATGCTGCTGCTTCCATGACGTCGTCGGCGATGTCGAAGTTGGAGTAGACGTCCTGCACGTCGTCGTTGTCCTCGATCGCCTCCATGATGCGCATCAGCTTCTTGGCGTCCTCGACGGTGGTGACCGGCACGAGGTTGTCGGACACCATCGGCGTGTCGGCCGACATCACCGTGAAGCCCGCCGCCTCGAGGGCTTCCTTGATCTCGAACGTGTTGGTCGGCTCGCACGTCACCTGCCACGTCTCGCCCTCGTTGGAGACGTCGTCGGCGCCGGCATCGAGGGCAGCCAGCATCAACTCGTCCTCGTCGACCCGGCCCTCGATGAGGATGATGCCGCGCCGGTTGAACTGCCATCCGACGGCGCCCGGCTCGGCCATCGACCCGCCGGTCTTGGTGAGGATGTTGCGGATGTCGGCGCTGGTGCGGTTGCGGTTGTCGGTGAGGACGTCGATGAGCAGCGCGACGCCGCCGGGCGCGTACCCCTCGTAGGTGATGTCCTCGTACGTGCCCGCATCGCCCTCGCCGGTGCCGCGCTTGATGGCCCGGTCGATGGCGTCGTTCGTCATCTGCGACGCCTTGGCCTTCTGCACCGCGGTGCGCAACGTGGGGTTGGCGTCGACGTCGCCACCACCGGCGCGTGCGCTCACCTCGATCTGGCGGGCGAGCTTCGCGAAGAGCTTGCCGCGCTTGGCGTCGGCGGCACCCTTCTTGTGCTTGATGGTTGCCCACTTGGAATGACCCGACATCAGCTGCTCCTGGTCCGTTCGCTGCCGGTCTGCGGTTCCGACGGTCCGGAACCGCCTTGCACGGTAGCGGCCTCTCCGCCATCGAGGGTAGAGGCGAAGGTGTTGAGGAACTGGGCGTGCAGCCGGTGATCGTTGGAGAGCTCGGGATGGAAGGCTGCCACCGTCACCGCCTGCTGCCGGAGCAGCACCGGGACGCCGTCGTGCTCGGCGAGCACCTCGACACCCTGACCGACGCGCTCGACCTTGGGCGCACGGATGAACACGCCGTGGAACGTCGCCGAGCCGACGGGCAGATCACGCATGACCAGCTCGGTCTCGAAGCTGTCGAGCTGACGCCCGTAGCCGTTGCGGCGGACCGTGATGTCGATCGCGCCGTACGAGAGCTGGTCCGGCCGGCTGTCGAGCACCTCGGTGGCGAGCAGGATCATCCCGGCGCAGGTACCGAGCACAGGGAGGCCGTCGGTCACCAGCTCGCCGATCGGGTCGTACAGACCGCTCGTGACCAGGAGCTTCGACATCGTCGTCGATTCGCCACCCGGCATGACGAGCGCGTCGACCCCGGCGAGGTCCGCGGGCGTGCGCACCTGGCGCGTGGGTGCACCCAGCTGGGCGAGGCGTTCCTGGTGCGAAGCGAACGCCCCCTGGAGTGCGAGGACGCCCACCAGCGGCGCGGGGGCGCCGGCGGCCGAGGCGGTGGTCACCAACCGCGATCGGCGTAGTGCTCGTGGACCTCGTCCATACCGATGCCGGTCATCGGTGCGCCGAGGCCGCGGCTCACCTTCGCCAGGATCGAGGCGTCGTTGAAGTGCGTCGTGGCCTCGACGATCGCGGCAGCGCGCGGGCCGGGGTCGGCGCTCTTGAAGATGCCCGACCCGACGAAGACCGACTCGGCGCCGAGCTGCATGGCGAGCGCCGCGTCGGCGGGCGTCGCGAGGCCACCGGCACAGAAGAGCGGCACCGGCAGCTTGCCGGTCTCGGCGATCTCTTGCACCAGCGGCAGCGGGGCCTGCAGGCGCTTCGCCCAGTCGAACAGCTCGGCTGAATCGGCCTGACCGACCTTCTTGACGTCGCCGACGATGCTGCGCAGGTGGCGAACGGCTTCGACCACGTTGCCCGTGCCGGCCTCGCCTTTCGAGCGGATCAGCGCCGCTCCCTCGCTGATGCGGCGCAGCGCCTCGCCGAGGTTGGTCGCGCCGCAGACCACCGGCACCGTGAACTTGAACTTGTCAATGTGGTGCGCCTCGTCGGCGGGCGTCAGCACCTCGGACTCGTCGATGAAGTCCACCCCGAGCGCTTCGAGGATCTGCGCCTCGACGAAGTGCCCGATGCGGGCCTTGGCCATCACCGGGATGGACACGGCGGCCTTGATGCCCTCGATCATCTCGGGGTCGCTCATGCGGGCGACGCCGCCGTCGGCGCGGATGTCGGCCGGCACCCGCTCGAGCGCCATCACGGCCACGGCGCCGGCGTCTTCTGCGATCTTCGCCTGCTCGGGTGTGACGACGTCCATGATGACGCCGCCCTTGAGCATCTCGGCCAATCCCCGCTTGACGGGGAACGAGCCCGTGATCGACACCTGTTCGCTCATGGGTTCATCGTATCGACCGGTGAGGTGGCTCGTCCTGGTGTGTTCACCACCCGCCCGAGGTCACAGCGCGGTCACAGCTCGGTGGCGAGCGCCCGCACCAGTGCGCCGGCACCCGTCTCCACCGGCTGGCCGTGGCCGAACAGCGCCGTCTCGAACTCGAGCGCGGCGAGCTTGGCGATCGACGCGTTGGCGGTGGTCATGTCGTCGGTGAACTGCTCGTTGGCGCCCGAGATACCGGTGCCGTCGTCGTTGCCGTTCAGGGCGTCGCCGGCGATCAGAAGACCGATCCCGGGGTCGAGCAGCGAGATCGAACCCGCTGTGTGACCAGGCGTGTCGTAGACCTGGAGGCCCAACACGTCGTCGCCGTCGCCGACCGCGACGAGGTCGACCGGTGACGTGATGTTCGGGATGTCGCCTGCGCCGGCGTAGGCGGTCGCCGTCGGCGCCAGCTCGATGACCTCGGGGAGCGAGCCGACGTGGTCCGGATGGCGGTGGGTGAGCACGACGTGGCCGACATCGTCGAAGCCGGCGCCGAGCGTGGCGAGCGCATCACCGATCTGGCCGGCGCTGCCCTCGATGCCCGTGTCGACGACGGCTGCCTCGGTGCCACGTACGAGCACGTACGCGGAGACGAATCCGAGGTTCGCCTGCGCCCAACGCACCGACGCGTCGGTCGGCGTCTGCTCGGCCGCTGGCTCCTCGCTCTCGCCCTCCGAGGCAGCGGTGGTCGCAGGGGACGTCGGCGATGCCGGTGCCGTCGTCCCGGGCGAGCCCTCGGGTGTCGTGGCGGTCGTGCCGGCCGAGTCGGTCGTTCCGGCTTCTCCGTCCGCATCGTCACTCGAACAGGCGGCCACGACGCCACCGACGATAGCGACGGCGAACGCGTTGCGGCCGAGCTCGGTCAGGAACTGGCGGCGGCCGATCCGATGTATTCGCTGCGGCCGCCAGGACGACGGCGCGAGCAGCATCGACCGGTGGCCGTGATCGTGTGGCTTCGCATGCGGGTGTCGGTCGGCATTCCGAGATGACATCGCTCGCCTCCTCGGACGCACATCGTGTCACCGATCGCCGGCGCCGTGCGGTCGGCCTCGTGCGGTGGGCCTCGAAACGGTGTTGATCCGGAGAGCGCCCTACAGTGCCGACATGGCCACTCTGGTGCTCACGTTGATCGGCGACGATCGGGCCGGCCTCGTCAACGCCGTGGCCGACGTGATCACGAGCCACGGCGGCAACTGGGAACGCAGCCAGATGGCCGAGCTGGGCGGGAAGTTCGCCGGCATCGTCATGGTCACCGTGCCCGATGGCCGGCGCGACGAGCTGGTCGCGTCGCTCGAGCCCCTCCAGGGCCTGCTCGACATCACCGTCCAGCTGGCGGCCGACACCGTCGACGACCGGATGACGCGGCGCCTCGAGCTCGAGATCATGGGCACCGACCGGCCCGGCATCGTGCACGAGATCACCGAGGTGCTCACCGCGCACGCGGTCAACATCGAGCTGCTCGACGCCGCCACCCGTGACGCCCCGATGGCGGGCGGCACGATCTTCGAGGCAACCGCCGAGCTCGAGGTCGGCGAGACGACCGACCTCGACGCACTGCGCGATGCGCTCGAGGCGCTGGCACACGAGCTCATGGTCGAGATCGAGCTCGACGACTCCCTGTAGCCGCCACCCCGCCGTCCTCCGCCCTCCTAAGCCGTCTCCCCGTCGCTCAGCGCTGCGAGAGCGCACGATCGACGAGCTGCATCGGATGCACCGCGTCGGCGCCGGCGGCGCCGAGGTGGATCGAGCAGCCCGGGTTGGCCGATGCGACGACGTCGGCGCCGGCGCGGTCGACGGCCGCCAGCTTGCGATCACGGATGTCGCCGGCGAGTCCGGGCTGGAGCAGCGAGTAGGCCCCGCCGGCGCCGCAACACAGTCCCTCGTCGTCGAGCTCGCGCAGCTCGCGCACGAACGGACGGAGCACGGTTCGGGTCGCCGCGTGCACGCGCTGGACGTGCCGCAGGTGGCACGGGTCCTGCACGGCGACGCTGAGATCGAGCGGTGCGACGGCCGGCACCAGATCGAGGCGCTCGGCGAGCCATTCGTGGATGTCGTACACCCGCGCCGAGAACGCCGCTGCCTCGGGCGTGCCGAGCAGGTGGCCGTACTCCTTCATCGCCGCGCCGCACCCGGCCGAGTCGACCAGGATCGGCCGGCGGTCGCGATCGCCACCACCGAGCTCGCGCATCATCGTCGTGGCGAGTCGGCGCGTCGTGGCGGTCAGCCCGGCATGTGCATGTAGGGCGCCGCAGCACGGTGCCCGGTCACCGGTCGGTGTGACACCGAAGCCGGCGGCCTCGACGACGCGCTGCGCAGCCGCGTGCACGTCGCGCTGCCACGCATCCATCACGCACCCCGTGAACAGGTAGACGTCGTCGCCCGAGACCGGCAGCGGCCTCCGGCGCACCGGCAGCTCGGCCGGCAGTGCGAATCGCCGCGGAACGAGCCGTGCGCGCTGCGCCAGGGCGAGCGCGGTCGACCCCGCCCGCAACACCGCAGGGCGCGTCAGCGGTGCGAACGCCAACCGCTGCCAGCGCGGCGTCATGCGGCGACGGTCGGCCAACGTCTCCCTCGCCTGTTCCATCATGTGGCCGAACGGGACGCCGCTGGGGCAGGCGGGCTCGCACCCCCGGCACTGCACGCAGGTCTCCAACGAGTCGAGCACGTCGCCGGTGACGGGAGCGCCGTCGTTCTGCACCGCTCGCATCAGCCCGATCCGACCCCGCGGCGACATCGCCTCGTCGCCGGTCACGCGGAACGTCGGGCAGTGGGGCAGGCACAGGCCGCACTGCACGCAGGTGTTCAGGTCGGCTGCGCCGATCTGCAGGTCCATCAGTGCTCCATGCCGGCGACGAACCTGCCGGGATTGAGGCGGCGCGTGGGATCGAACTCGGCCTTGATCCGGCGGGCGACCTCGGACGCCGACGGCTCGGGTGCTCGCCGTGGCTGGCGCCGCGCGGCCCACAGGAGCCCGACCCCGATGGCGGCCACGTACTCCCCCGTCGTCGACGTGTCGAGGCGACGGAGCTCGGACGGCGCGACCGACCAGCGGTGCTCGGGCAACGCCGGCGGGCCGTCGGCGGGCAGGAACGTGCCCATCGAGCGCAGCTGCTCGGTCTGGTGCTCGACGTCGACGGCGTGGCCCTCGAGCAGCACCGTCGTCCGAGCGCCGTCGTGGAAGATCGCTCCGGGCCGCAGCAGGGTGTCGAACACCGCGGCCGGGTCGGCGTCGTCGGCCGCCAGCCAGACCGAAGCGGCGGGCACGGGATTGGTCCTGAGGATCACCTCGCCGACGAGGCCGAGCGTGCCGAACGACCCGACGAACAGGCGTGGCAGGTCGAACCCGCTGACGTTCTTCACAGTCGGCCCGCCGCCGACGACGAGCCGGCCGTCGGCCGAGACGTAGGTGACCTGCAGCACCGCTTCGCGGATGCGCCCGACGCCGAGCATCGTCGGGGCGTTCTCGCCGACGACGACGGCGCCGCCCACCGTGCCGCCGCGGTCGGGCAGCGCGGTTCGCTGGCCGGCGCTCGCCAGCTCGTCGTGCAGGTCGGCGACCGTGGTCCCGGCGAGCACCCTGACGGTCATCTCGGCCGGCTGGTACTCGACGAGTCCGACCGGGGCCCGCAACACGCGGACGCCGTCGTCGAGCGGGCCGGCGGCGTCCCACCTGGTGAGGCCGCCCTCGACCGCCACCGGGCCGTCCGGGCCGACCTCGTCGGCGAAGGCCGTGAGGGCCGTGCTCACCCCCAGACCCCGGTCGGCACGCTGCGCAGTGCCTGGATGTCGGCGCAGCTGTGGCTGGCCGGCAGCACCTTGCCGGGGTTGGCGCGGCAGTCCGGATCGAAGGCCCTCCGGAGGCGCGCCTGGTGGTCGAGGTCGTCGTCGCTGAACTGCTCGGCCATGAACTTCTGCTTCTCGACACCGATGCCGTGCTCGCCCGACAGCACACCGCCGGCGTCGAGCGACGCCCGCAGGATCTCCTCGCCCGCCGCGTGGACCCGGTCGATCACGCCGGGCTCGCGGGCGTCGAACAGCAGCAGCGGATGCAGGTTGCCGTCGCCGGCGTGGAAGACGTTCATCACGATGACGTCGTGACGGTCGGCGATCTCGTAGACCTGCTCGAGCACCTCGGCGAGCTTCGAACGCGGCACCACCGTGTCGTGCAGGTAGTAGTCGGGCGCAATCTGCGCGATCGCGCCGAACGCCGTCTTGCGGCCCTTCCAGAGCAAGGCGCGCTCCTCGTCGGTCGCGGCCAGCCGGACATCGGTGGCGCCGTGTTCGCGGCCGAGCCGCTCGATGGTCGCGGCGTCGACCTCGGTGCCGCCCGGGAGCCCCTCGACCTCGGCGAGGAGGACGGCGGCCGCGTCGACGGGATAGCCCGCACCGACGTAGTTCTCGACCGCAACCGTGATCTTCTGGTCCATGACCTCCATCGCGGCTGGCACGACACCCGCAGCGATGACAGCGCTCACCGTGTTGGCGGCGTCGTGCACCGAGCCGAACGACAGCAGGAGCGTTCGAACCGACGGGGCGTTCTTCGTGAGGCGGACGGCGACTCGGGTGACGATGCCGAGCGTGCCCTCGCTGCCGACGAAGGCGCCCCGGAGATCGAGCCCGGCCGGCTCGGCGTCGAGACCACCGAACATCGCGATGTCGCCCGACGGCAACACGACCTCCAGGGCCAGGATGTGGGCGTTGGTGACGCCGTACTGCAGGCAGTGCGGACCGCCCGAGTTGTTGGCGACGTTGCCGCCGATCGTGCACACCTGCTGGCTCGACGGATCGGGCGCGAAGTGGTAGCCGAGTGGACCGAGGTGCTTGTCGAGGTCGAGGTTGATCACGCCGGGCTCGACCCACGCGACGCGATCGTCGACGTCGACGTCGAGCACGCGGTTCATGCGCGTGAGCGCGACCACGATCGGTGCGCCGAGCGGGATCGCTCCCCCGGCGAGGCCGGTGCCTGCGCCGCGCGGCACCACGCCGCGCCCGTGCTCGATCGCGATCCGCATGACGGCGGCGACCTCGAAGGCGTTCTCGGGATAGCAGAGCGGACCGGCCACGCCGCCGCCGAAGAGCGAGGCGTCGTGCGCGAGCAGCGCGCGATGCGCACCGTCCCGCTTGACCCGGTCCGGCGAGAGGGCGGCACAGAGGTCGGCGAAGCACTGGTCTGAGTCGGGCTCCTCGCGCCTGACGATCTGCTTGATCCGGTCGAACATCGCGTGTCCAGTTAACACGACCGTCTGGACGGCCGACGGTGCCGGCGCGGGGTCCGAGAGGCCAACTGGTCGGTTCAGTCCGAGCGACTCGCCCTGGAGTACTCGTCGAGCAGGCGCGGTCCGTCGAGCACCTGGACGAACGCCAGCGGATCCAGGCCCTCGTCGATGACGTAGTCGGTCAGCTGGTCGATCGCGGTTGCCCGGAGGTCGTCCGGCTCCCACGGCTTGGCGATGTAGTGGGCGAGGCCGGCGTCGTTGATCGCCCGGATCGTGTCCTGATGGCCCGCCTGCCCGGTGATGAGCACCTTCCTGATCGGCCTCGTGGCCGGCTCGGCGTGCAGGGACACGAGCAGGTCGACGCCGCTCCGGCCGGGCAGACGGTGATCGGCCAGGATCAGCCCGACGCGATCACCGGCGGCCGTGCACTCCTCGAGGGCGGCCAACGCATCGTCGACGGTGTCGGCCTCGTCGACGCGGATCGTGCCGGACAGCGGCGCGAGGTCGCGGACGATCGCCGCCCGGACCTCGGGTTCGTCCTCGACGACGAGGATGACGAGCTCGGTCATGGGCTTCCCTCCACGGGCAGGACGACGGCGAAACGGGTGCGGCCGGGTCGACTCTCGACGGTGATCGAGCCGTGGTGCTCCTCCACGATCTGGCGAGCGATCGACAGCCCGAGCCCGAGGCCGAACTGGACGCGACCGTTCTTCGTGGTGAATCTCGGCTCGAAGATCCTCGACTGCAGCTGCGTCGGAATGCCGGGGCCGTCGTCGATCACCTCGACCCGGACCGTGCGCGGCGCCGCCTGGGAGACCCGCAGTTCGATCCTGCCGTGATCGTCGACGGCGTCGAGGGCATTCGTGATCAGGTTGGTCCAGACCTGCTGCAGCGCGCCGGGCCGCGCGGAGATGCTCGGCACGTCGTCGACGTGACGCTCGACCTCGACGTCGTCGAGCCGGTGCGACACCAGACGCAGTGCGTTGTCGACACCCTCGGCCACGTCGACGTCGGCCGCGACCGGGCCGCGACCGTCGTCGCCGCGGGCATAGGCACGGAGGCTGTCGACCAGGGATCGGATCCGCTCGGCGGCGCTGGTCGTGTTGCGGATCGTCCTGCCGAGGCGAGCCGCGGCCTCGAGCCGGTCCAGCGTCGACCCGTCGAGTCGGGCCAGCGCCTGGGCCTCGCGCGGTTCGGTGACGCCCATGCCGACGAGCCGCTCGGCCAACCGTCGGTCGCCGAGCCGGTCGGCGAGCGAGCGTCGATGGGCACGCTGCTCGGACGTCGACTGCGATGGCGCGTCGAGCTGCCGGTGGACCCGGTCGACGATCTCGGGGTCGCCGACGACGAGCGCGAGGTCGTCGGCGAGGTGCTCGACCGCTCGGGTCAGCGCGGCGGTCGGGTTGTTCAGCTCGTGCGCCATCCCGGCCGACATCTCGCCGAGCGTCGCGAACCGGGCACTGGCGACCAGCTGCGCCCTCGCCTCGGACAGCGCCGCCAGGCTCTGATCGAGCTCGACCTGGAGCTCGTCGGAGCGCCGCAGCCGACGCGCCAGCGATCCGATCAGCACGCGCGTCAGCAGGCCGGCCAGTGCCGGCTCGGCGTCGATCGCCCGGGCGAGCTGGTCGACGCTGACGGGGATCGCCCGCACGTCGGTGACCGCCTTGCAGCGGAGCATCGCCCGCCGGTGGCTGGCGAGCGACAAGAGGCCGAGGATCCTGCCGGTGGAGTCCTCGTGGAGGATCCGCTCCCCCTGCTCGGTCAGTGATGTGAGCTGCACGATGCCCTCGAGGACGACGTAGATGCCGCCCACGTCCTCGCCCGACTCGATGAGGATCGTGCCGGGCGCGACCCGCAACCGCGGCGGGTGCCCGAGCGCCCGATCGAGGAGCCGGACCATCTGCGCCTCGACCGCCGCGTCGTCGACGTCGCTGTCGAGCAGAGGGTGTTCGGCCTCGGCCGCTGCGGTCGGTGCGGCGCGCTCTTGCTCGACGCGGGTCCGTGCCCGCTCGAGCTCGGCATCGTCGATGACGGCGCCGAAGTCGTCGAGCCGCTCGGGTGCGTACTCGACCAGGAACGTCGCGAGGTGCGCGTCGACCAGACGGTGCAGGCCATGCCGCGTCCATGGCCTCGTGAGCATGCCGTGGACGGCTCCCCGTTGCAGCGCGATGTCGACGCGCTGCAGTGAGGCTCGTGACGTGATCAGCACCTTGCGAGTGCGTTCGATCTCGTCGTCGGCGTGCAGTGCCAGCACCACGTCGATGCCCTCGTCGTCGTCGACGTCGACGGCGACGAATGCGAGGGGCACGATGCCGCCTGCGGCCCGCACCGCCTCGACGGTGGCCATCGCCTCGGCGACGCCGCTCACGATCTCCACCACGACGAGCCCCTCGAGCAGGTCGCGCACGTCGTCCGCGATCGACTCGACGACCTCGCGGTCGCTCCCGCCGACGAGCATGACGACGTCGCCGCTCACAGCAGGCCCACCGCCTCCCAGATCGGTGGTGCCACGAGCACGACCAGGACGAGGCCGATCGCACCGACGAGCAGCCCGACGATCGCCAGGTCCCTGGTCGCCACGTTGCCGGTCGCGTAGGCCACCGCGTTCGGTGGTGTGCTCACGGGAAGCGCCATCGCCAGCGAGCACGACATGGCGATCACGACGCCGGCGAGCAGCGGGTCGAGATCGATCGCCGCCGACGTGGCCAGGCCGACGCCGATCGGGACCACGAGGTTGGCCGTTGCCGAGTTGGAGATCAGGGTGCTCATCACGATCGACAGCGCCGCGAGCGCGGCCAGCAGCAACAACGTACTGAGCGAGGACCAGTCGAACAGTCCGACGAGCCAGTCGTCGAGTCCCGTCGCGGTGACGCCGTTGCCGAGCGCGATGCCACCGCCGACCAGCCACAGCACGTGCCAGCTGATGTGCCGGAGGTCGTCGACGCCGACGACCTTGGTGGCGAGCAACAGCACGACGGGTGTGAATCCGACGATCGACGACGGAATGCCGTGGAACGGCTCGGTGATCCAGCCGAGCACCGTGGCGCCGAACACGACGTACAGCAGCATCGCGTCGCGGCTCCGATCGAACGCGCCTCCGATCGACAGCTCGACCTGATCGATCCCGGCCGGGTACCGCCGCACGAGGATCGCCCAGGCCGATGCCAGCGCGACGATCGCGACCGGCACCCCGAGCAGCATCCACTCGAGGAAATTGACGTCGATGCCCTCGTCGGACAGCCGGCCGAGCGCGATCGCATTCGGCGGCGAGCCGACCGGCGTGCCGAGGCCGCCGACGTTGGCCGCGACGGGGACCGACAGCACGAGGCTGACCCGGAGCGGATCGGCGGCGTCCAGCCCGGCGGCCACGGGCAGCACGACCGCCATCATCGCAGCGGTGGTCGCGGTGTTCGACATGAACATCGACAGCGTCGCCGTGATCGCCATCAGACCACCGACGAGCGCCCGCGGGGAACGGCCGAACGGCCGCAGCAGGACCCCTGCGAGGTTGCGGTCGAGCCGGTACTTGGCGGCCGCATCGGCGAGCACGAAGCCCCCCAGGAACAGCATCAACACCGGGTGCGCCAACGTCGCGAAGAAGCTCTGGTAGGCGGGTGCGTCGTAACCGTCGGAGAGGCCCACGACGGCCTCGTCGGAGATGAGGAGGATCTCGGCGAGGATCACGCCGATCGAGGTCGCCGCGAGCGGGATCGCCTCGGTGATCCACAAGATGACGGCTGCGCCGAACACGGCCAGCATGCGACTCGACTCGCCGGTCAGGTCGCCGGCATCGCCGATCGCAACGACCACGACGAACCAGGCCACCGCCAGTGCGATGCCCGCCTGGCGAAGTGTGATCGGCGGGCCGGAACGATCCGACGATGCACGATCTGCCACGGCTCCGACGCTACCGCGGTCGCACGCCGGGTCGTGAGGAGCTGCGGACACATACCTCCCGGTTGCGAGAGGGGACGATCTCGGCCAGCCTGTCGGCGCTCATGAATCCGGCACTCCGATCCGTGCTCGACGCAGTGGCACTCTGGCGTCGCGGTCTGTCGTCGGCTGCCGCCGTCGTCGACGCTGCCGTCGACGCGCTCGTGGCCGGCGTCGAGTCGCCGACCTTCCTCCGTGTCGCAGGGCTGACGCGAACCGAAGCCGACGTCGAGCTGGCCGAGCTGCTGCCAGCCGCGCTCGAGGAGCTCGGCGTCCCCGTCGTCGAGGTCACCGACCCCGGCCACGACGTGCTCGTCGCGGCGGCCATGACGACACCGTTCCGGAACGGCGAGCAGCAGGCACGGGCGCTGACGGGCGACGTGCATCGCGTCTTCGGCCACGACTGCCATCCGCTGGTCGAGCGGCTCGCATCGCTCGACGACGAGTTCGACCTGCTCGACGAGGGACACGGATCGTCGGCCGAGGTGGTCGAGCACGGCGTCCGCGAGGCGGTCACCGCCGTCGACGGAGCCGCGGCCGAGATCTACGAACCCGGCGAGCGGGCGTCGGCGTGAGTCCGCATCCGGGTGTCGTCGCCGCGGGTCACCGTCGCACGGCGGGCGCTGCCGCCAACGTGCTCCGATCGGGTGGCACCGCGTTCGATGCAGCGATCGCTGCGATCGCGATGGCGTGCGTCTGCGAGCCGATCCTGTGCTCGCCGGGGGGCGGCGGCTTCGCCGCCTTCCGGCGCGGCGACTCGGTGTCGTTCCTCGACTGCTTCTCGCACACCCCTGCCGCTCGGCGCCAGCCCAGCGGGGCCGGCGTGCACGAGGTGTTCGCCGACTTCGGCACCGCCACGCAGGCGTTCCACATCGGTCCCGCCACGGCGGCGACACCGGGCCTGTTCGCCGGCATCGAAGCCCTGCATCGCATCGGGGCGACGTGGTCGCTCGCCGACCTGTTCGCACCTGCGGCCGCCGCCGCCCGAGGCGGCGTCACGGTCACGCCCTTCCAGCACCATCTCGCCACCGTGGTCGAACCGATCCTCCGGGCGACGCCAGCTGCGGCGGAGCTCTTCGCACCCGGTGGGTCGTTGCTCGCGCCCGGCGACTCGTTCCGGAACCCGGGACTGGCCGACGCCCTCGAGCTGATGGCGACCGACGGGTTCGCCGGCAGCGGGGTCGGCGATGCATGCGTCGCCGCGCAGGCCGACGCCGGCCACCTGACGGCGCACGACCTCGCCGCCTACGAGGCGATCGAGCGGCCGCCCCTGACCGTCGACCTCGCGGGCGACACCGTCCACCTCAACCCGCTGCCGGCCGCGGGCGGCACGCTGGTGGCACACACGCTCCACCAGCTGCGCGCGCACGACCCGGTCGCGCTGGCGAACGCGATCGCGGCGACCGGCGAGGCGCGCAGTCGCGCCGCACTCGACGACCTCAACGGCTTGGTCGTGCGCCAGCGCGGCACGACGCACGTCTCGGTGATCGACGCCGCGGGTCACGCATGTGCGGTGACGGTCTCGAACGGCGAGGGCAACGGTGCGCTCGTCGGCGAGTTCGGCTTCATGCTCAACAACGTGCTCGGCGAGGAGGACGTCAACGCTCACGGCCCGGACGACTGGCCGACCGCGACGCGGCTCTCGTCGATGATGTGCCCGACGATCGTCGAGGGGGCCGACGGCAGCCTGACGGTGCTCGGCTCGGGCGGTTCCAACCGCATCCGCTCGGCGATCGCGCAGTTCCTGGTCCGGTTGTGCGTCGATCGCGCCGACCTGGCCGACGCCGTCGCAGCACCTCGGCTCCACGTCGAGCGCGGTCGCCTCGAGTTCGAGGACCGGTTCGACGACGAGCAGCGCACGCGGCTGACCGAGGCGTTCCCGGATCACCGGGGCTGGGCACGACCGGACCTCTTCTTCGGAGGCGTCCACGCTGCTCGTCGATCGGTCGACGGCGAGCTGTCGGGTGCCGGCGATGAGCGGCGAGACGGCGTTGCCGTGGTGGTCGACCGACCGGGGCTGCCGCAGCCACAGCGCTGAGTCGGCCCCGCACGACCGCTACGTCGTGCCTGCTCGCAACCCGACCGTCGTCTCGAGCCATGAGCTCAGCGCCGACCCGATCGCGTCGGGCACGTCCTCCTGGAGGTAGTGCTTGCCCTTGCCGACGTCGACCGATTCGAGGTGCTCGACCGACGCGCGGATCTTCGCCGCCTCCGACGGCTTGAAGATGACACCTGGCCGCGCGTGCAGGAAGAGCTTCGGCAGATCGACGGTCTGGAACCACTCGTAGTTGGCGTCGATCTCGCGGTGCATGTCCTCGGGCTCGCCCGAGATGGGGATCTCGCGGGGCCAGACCGCGACCGGCTTGCGGCTCTCGGGTGTGGGGTAGGGCGCCATGTAGGCCGCCTTCTCCTCCGCGGTGAGTCGGCGACGGATCATCATCGGCATGACCCGCTTGAGGAAGAAGGCCCTCTGGAGGTTCATGCGGTCGCCCTTCACCGGGTCGCGCATGCGGCCGAACATGAATCGCTCGACGGCGTTCGCGTCCGACCAGTCGATCGGCTTGATGACCGCCTCCATGAAGGCGATGCCGCGGACGTTGTCGGGATGACGCCTGGCGTACGACAGTCCGAGTCCGCCGCCCCAGTCGTGCAGGACCAGCGTCACGTTCCGGAGGTCGAGCGCCTCGATCAACCCCTCCACGTAGCGGAGGTGGTCGACGAACCGGTAGTCGAGATCGGGCTTGTCGCTCTTGCCCATCCCGATCAGGTCGAGGGCGATCGCCCGGCCGTGCGGTGCCGCGTACGGGATGACGTTGCGCCACAGGTACGACGACGTCGGGTTGCCGTGGACGAAGAGGATCGGCTCGCCCCGCCCCTCCTCGACGTAGTGCATCCGCGAGCCGAGCACGTCGACGAACCGCGATTCGTACGGGAACGCTGAGGAGGGTGCCGGTGCCATCGATGGTCCTTTCGGTCGTTTTCCACCACGTGGTGCAAATGTCTCCGGCTATTATGCACGACGTGGTACAGAAATCAACCTCGGGGCCTCGCCGGCGTGGTCGACCTCCCACGTTCGACCGAGATGCGGTCGTTGCCGGTGCGATGCGCGCGTTCTGGGAGCGAGGCGTCACCGACACGACGCTGAGCGACCTCGAGGCGGCCACCGGCGCCGACAGGTCGACGCTGTACAACAGCTTCGACGGCAAGGACGGCCTCCACCGAGCAGCCGCAGCGCTGTACGTCGACGAGGTCGAGCGCATGCTGTTCGAGCCACTCGACCACGGCACTGCCGGGCTGGCCGACATCGTCGAGTTCGTCGATCGCCTCAGCGACCAGATCACCTCGCAGCGGAATCCCGCAGGCTGCTTCATCGTCAACGACCTCGGCTCCCCGGGCCGCGACGTCGACCAGACGAATCGGTACCTGACGGGCCTCGAGGACGGCCTGCTCGCCGCGCTGCAACGCGCGGCCGATCGCAACGAAGTGCGCCCCGAGCACGTCGAGGCGATGGCCAAGACCGCGACCGGCGCGATCATCGGCGCCAACCTGTCCGCACGGCACGCCGGCGCCGCTGCCGCCCGAGCGATGCTCGACGGCATCCGGTCGACGGTGGCCACCTGGGCGATCGACCGGTGAGCCGAGCGGCTCCGGCCTGTCGGCGCTCCGGGCGGGGTCGCACTCGACGTCTCGGGCCGAGCGTCGCACTACGATCCGGCCCGAGACGAGGAGCATCCATCAGATGATTTCGGAACCGATTCGCACCGCCCTGTCCGAGCAGCTCAACCGCGAGTTCAGCTCGGCCTACCTGTACCTCGCGATGTCGGCGTACTGCAGCCATGCCGACTTCAACGGCGCCGCGCACTGGTTCCGGCTGCAGTACGAGGAAGAGCACATGCATGCGACGAAGGTCTACGACTACCTGATCGAGCAAGGCGTCGAGGTGCCGCTCCGTCCGATCGAGCAGCCGCCCGGCGAGTTCGGCTCGCTGCTCGCGGTGTTCGAGGCCTCGCTCGAGCACGAGCAGCACATGACCGCGCGGCTCAACGATCTCAGCAACCAGGCCCTGAGCGAGAAGGACCACGCCACCTACAACCTGCTCCAGTGGTTCGTCAACGAGCAGGTCGAGGAGGAGGCCAGCGTCGGAGCGATCATCGCCAAGCTCCGCTTGGTCGGCGAGGACGGCTACGGGTTGCTGATGATCGACAACGAGCTCGGCGGCCGCGCGGCACCGGCTGCGGTGTAGCCGTCGCCGGTATCGGTCGGCGCGGCGTCGGTCAGCCCGGCGTCGAGCCGGCCGCCTCGAGCTGGTAGCTCGCCACCGTGCAGCTCACCGCGAAGATCGGGATCGGCTCACAGAAGTGGACCGTGCCCGGCGCCCCAGCCGCCGCCGCGCTGACGGCGATGAACGTCCTGATCTCGAAGCCGCCCTGGCCGGCGTCGGCGTAGACGGTGAGGTCGTCGTAGTCGAGCAGGGCGTCGCGGTCGTTGCGGCACCAGCGGCCGAGGAAGTCGCGGTCCCAGGCCTCGTTGATCTTCCCGGAGTCGGGTGTCGCCGGCCAGTGCGAGATGCCGCCGGTGCCGACCAGCGCGATCTTCTCGGGCACCGCGTCGGCGGCGCGGCGGAGGGCCTCGCCCAGCGCCCAAGCGCGACCGAGCGGTGCGAGCGGCGGGCCCTGGCAGTTGATGTTGACCGGGACGACGGGCAGGTCGAACCGCGGGGTCAGGAAGTGCAGCGGCACGGCGATGCCGTGGTCGAACTTCCATTCCTCCGCATAGGCGATGTCGACCGTCTGCATCACCTCGGCGATGAGCCGCTGCGACAGGTCACGGTCGCCGGGGGCACGGAAGCGGTCGATGCCGAGCCACCCCGGGTCCTCGATCGGGCCGTCGTAGAAGTCGGCCATCCCGATCGCGAAGCTCGGCATGTTGTTCATGAAGAAGTTGGCGAAGTGCTCGGCTGCGATCACGATGACGGCGTCGGCGCCGCTCGCCTCGATCGCCTCGCGCATCTCGTCGAGCGCCGCGTAGAACGCGTCGCGAACCGCTGGGTCGGCCTGGTCGGCGCGTCCGGTGATCCCGGGCGCGTGGCTGCACACGCCGGCGTACACGAGCCCCATCAGACCTCCCCGTCGTTCCCGCCACCATCGGCGGCGTGCGACTCCTGGCCGAGGCTCGCGGCGTGTGCGTCCACCCCTTCGTACCCGGTCATCGCGTAGACGCCCTCACGAACCGGACCGTGCTCGGCGATGCCGTCGCGCATCAGCTGGAGGTAGTCGGCCCACGCGATCTGGTGGAACGCGGCGAAGTGCATGAGGATCTGGCCGTTGACGCCGAAGTGGAACAGCCGCCCGATGTCGGGCTGCACCAACGCGTCGACCTCCTCCTCGGTCAGCTCGTACGGCGCCAGCACGGCGTGCCGGTCGGCCCGGTAGTGCTCTTGGATCGCCTCGTCGCGGTTGAGCTCGTAGAGGAACTTCTGGACGTAGTAGAGGCTCATGCTCGCTCGATCACCAGCTCGCGGCGATGTACTGAGTCTCGCAGAACTCGTAGATGCCCTCGCTCGCGCCCTCGCGGCCGAGCCCGGACTGCTTCATCCCGCCGAACGGTGCAGCGGGATCCGACACGGCCCCACGGTTGACACCGACCATGCCCGACTCGAGCCGCTCCGCGGTGGCGAGCCCCTTGGCCAGGTCGGCCGTGTAGACGTAGGCCGTGAGGCCCATCTCGGTGTCGTTGGCGTCGGCGATCATCGCATCGTGGTCGGTGAAGGGGATGACGGGCGCCACGGGCCCGAAGATCTCCTCCCGGGTGATCGCTGCGGTCGAGGCGACGTCGGCCAGCACGGTCGGCTCGTAGAAGAAGCCGGGGCCGTCGATGGCGGCGCCGCCGGTCGCCACCGTCGCCCCTGCGCCGACCGCCGCATCGACGAGGCCACCGATCGACTCGATCGCCGCCGCGTTGATCATGGGGCCGCACGTGACACCCTCCTCGAAGCCGTTCCCCACCTTCACGTCGGCCATGGCGGCGGCGAGCGCTTCGGTGAACGCAGGCGCGATGCCGGCCTCCGCGAAGAAGCGGTTGGCGGCGGTGCACGTCTCGGCGGAGTGACGCATCTTGGCGACCATCGCGCCCTCGACAGCCGCGTCGAGGTCGGCGTCGTCGAACACGACGAAGGGCGCGTTGCCGCCCAGCTCCATCGCCACCTTGAGCACGCGGTCGGCGCAGCGCCGGAGCAGGACCCGACCGACCTCGGTCGACCCGGTGAACGAGACCATGCGGGTTGCCCGGTGCTCGGTGGCCGCGTCGAACCAGGCGCCCGCGTTCCCTGTGGGCACGACGTTGACGACACCCGGTGGAACACCGGCCTCCTGCAACAGGTCGGCGACGCGGAGCGCCGTGAGCGGCGTCTCCTTGGGCGGCTTGATGACGACGGCGTTGCCGGCGCCGAGCGCCGGCGCCACCTTGCGGGTGATCATCGCAGCGGGGAAGTTCCACGGCGTCACCATCACGACGACGCCGACCGGCGGGTGGCGCACGATGATCCTGTTCGTTCCGGCCGGCGCGGTGCCGATCGTGCCGTGGATCCGGACGGTCTCCTCGCTGTTCCAGCGGAAGAACTCGGCCGCGTACGCGATCTCGCCGCGTGCGTCGGCGAGCGGCTTGCCGTGCTCGCGGGTGATCAGCCCGGCCAGCTCGTCGGCATGGTCGAGCAGCGTCACCCAGCACGATCGCAGGACCTCGGCCCGCTCCCTGGGAGCAGCCGCCGCCCACGGCCCCTGTGCCGCCGCCGCGGCATCGACGGCGGCGGTCGCGTCGGCGGGCGTGCCGCCGGCGACGGTGGTGATCTCGTCGCCGCTGGCAGGGTCGATCACTGCGATGCGTTCGCCGTCGGTGCCATCGAGCCACTCACCATCGATGAGCATCTGGTCACGCATGTTCAGCCTCCGAGCTCGGGGACGGCGTGGGTGTCGAGCGCCACGCTGATGTTCTTGGTCTCCATGTAGAAGTCGAAGCTCCAGTCGCCGCCGTCGCGGCCGATGCCGGACGCCTTCGTGCCGCCGAAGGGGGTCGGCAGGTGGCGGACGTTCTGAGAGTTCACCCAGACCATGCCCGCCTCGAGGGCATGGGCGACCCGGTGCGCACGTCCGACGTCGCGGGTCCACACGTAGCCGGCGAGCCCGTAGTCGACGTCGTTGGCGATCTTCACGGCGTCGGCCTCGTCGGCGAACGGGATCGCCGTCAGCACGGGCCCGAAGATCTCCTCCTGCGCGATGCGCATGTCCGAGCGGGCGCCGGTGAACAGCACCGGAGCGATCCAGTTGCCGCCCGCTGGTGCGTCGTCCCACGGGGTGCCCTCGACGACCGTCGCGCCGTCGTCGGCTGCGACGTCGAGGTAGCTGCGGACCTTCTCGTGGTGGCGCGGGTGGATCAGCGGCCCGATCACAGCGCCGGGGTCGAGCGGATGGCCGACCGGCACGTGGCGCATCTTCTCGGCCACCCTTGCCGTGACCTCGTCGTGGATCGAGTCCTGGACGAGCAGCCGTGACGAACTGGTGCAGCGCTCGCCGTTGAGGCTGTAGATCATGAACACGACCGCGTCGACGGCACGCTCGAGGTCGGCGTCGTCGAAGACGATCACCGGGTTCTTGCCGCCGAGCTCGAAGTGCACGCGCTTCAGCGTCGGGGCACCCTGAGCCTGGATGCGCGACCCGGTGGCGGACTCGCCGACGAAGGCGATCGCCTTGATGGCCGGGTGCTCGGTGAGGCTCTTGCCGGCGGTCTCACCCGTGCCGTGCACCACGTTGAGCACGCCGGGCGGCAGCCCGGCCTCGTGTGCGATCTCGGCGAGCAGGTGAGCGGTCAGCGGGCTCCACTCGGCCGGCTTGTGGACCACCGTGCAGCCGGCCGCGAGCGCCGGCGCGATCTTCCACGTCGACAGCATGAACGGCGTGTTCCAGGGCGTGATCACGCCGACCGGACCGATCGGATGGCGGGTGGTGTAGTTCACGTGGTCGGGCGACGGCAGCGACAGGCCGTCGGCGGCCGATGGTGCCCGGTCGGCGAAGAAGCGGAAGTTCTGCGCGCCGCGGAGCGCGGCCTGTGCCATGAAGCGCATGGTCTGGCCGGTGTCGACGCACTCGGTGACGGCGATCTGGTGGGCGCGATGCTCGATCAGGTCGGCGACGCGGTGCAGGATGCGCCGGCGTTCCGTTCCCGGCGCGCTGCCCCATGCGTCGAACGCCTCGGCCGCGGCGCATGCGGCGGCATCGACGTCGGCGGCGTCTCCGGCGGCGACGTCGCCGAGGCGGGTGCCGTCGATCGGCGACGTGTTCTCGAACGTCTCGCCCGATGGTGACGGGACGGCCTCGCCTGCGATCAGGTGGGGCAGCGGCTCGGCGGCGAATCGGGCGAGATGCTCGTCGGCGACGGCGAGGTTGTCGTCGTAGGTGTAGCCGGCGGCGACCATCAGATGTCCTCCATGGCGGTGCGGACGTGGTTGCGATTGATGCGGAGCTCGGGGTCGATCTCGGTGAGCTCGATCGACCAGGCGATCGCGAGCGGTGTGCCGGTGACCGCCTGCTCGGCGGCGTCGAGCACGTCGGCGACGAACGAGCGCTTCGCCACATCGTCGCGGCCCGGCCCGATCCGGCAGTGGATCGCGACGAACGCGAAGCCGGGATCGCCGGTGGCGACCCGGTAGTGACGGCGCTCGGCGGCCCGCGTGCGCAGGCCGGCGACCTCGGGGAGGCCGTTGGCGAGCGCTGCCGCGTGGACGGCGGCGACGAGCGCGTCGACGTCGTGGTGGTCCGAGACGTTGGCCGAGTGTTCGATCGTGATGTGCGGCATCGCTGTACCCGTGGCGGCAATCTGTTTAACATGTTCAGCAGTTCACGGAAAGCCCCGGCAACCAGTTCGCGATGACCCGACTCCTCTCCTACACCGTCGAGGGCGAGACGAGCTTCGGCAACGTCGATGCCCGCGGCACCGGCGTGGTCGACCTCCGGCGCCGGATGCCCGGCGTGCCCGACCTCGGAGCACTCGTCGGCGCCGGTCGACTCACCGAGGCTCGCACGTTCGAGCGCGAGCCCGCCGACCACGCACTCGACGGGATCACGTTCGAGCGTCCGCTCCCCTGGCCGGGCAAGGTCCTCTGCATCGGCGTCAACTACGGGGGTCGCGCCGCCGAGTACACCGACGCCGGCGATGCTGCGTACCCGTCGGTCTTCGTCCGCTTCCCCGACTCGTTCACCGGCCACGGGCGCAGCTTGATCCGGCCACCCGAGAGCCCGCAGCTCGACTACGAGGGAGAGATCGTCGTGGTGATCGGCCGTAGCGGCCGGCGCATCGAGGTCGCCGACGCCCGCGATCACATCGCCGCGCTGACGCTCGGCAACGAAGGGACGATCCGCGACTGGGTTCGCCACGCGAAGTTCAACGTCACCCAGGGCAAGAACTGGACGGCGAGCGGCGCGATCGGCCCGTGGCTCGTCCCGATCGACGAGTTCGGCGACCTCGAACAGCTGCACCTGACGACGCGGGTCAACGGCGCGCTCCGCCAGGACGACACGCCGGCCACGATGAAGTACTCGATCGAGTACCAGATCCACTACCTCTCGACGTTCACCGAGCTCCGCCCCGGCGACCTGATCTTCACCGGCACGCCGACCGGCGCCGGGGCCCGGTTCGACCCGCCGGTGTGGTTGCAGCCCGGTGACGTGGTCGAGGTGTCGGTTCCCGAGATCGGCACGCTGCGCAACACGGTCGCCGACGAGTTCGCGCCGGGCACGCTCGAGGCCTCGTTCGCCGCACCGGAGCCGCAATGAGCACGCCGGCCACGCGTCCGTTCGCGGCGTCCCTGCCGATGGCGCTCCTCCAGGCACGGGAGGCCACGATGCGGCTGTTCCGGCCGCTGCTGGCCGAACACGGCCTGACCGAGCAGCAGTGGCGGGTGCTCCGGGCGCTGACGGCCACGCCGGCCGCCGTCGACGTGGGTGACCTCGTCGAGCGCACGTTCCTCCTGCCGCCGAGCCTCTCGCGCATCCTGACCAACCTCGAGGATCGCGATCTGATCGTCCGCACCGTCGACACCACCGACCAGCGCCGGTCGCTGATCGCGCTGAGCGAGCACGGTCTCGCACAGGTGCGCCTCATCGCCCCTGAGTCGGAGCAGCGCTACGCCGCGATCGAGGAGGCGTTCGGCGCCGAGCGCCTGAGCCGGCTGCTCGACGAGCTCTACGACCTCGCGACCCTCGACCTCGGCGCCGATGCTCACGGGGTCGTCGACGAGGAGCCCGGCGATGAGCTTGAGTGACGTCGAGGTGCAGGCCGAGGCGGCACTGCTCGACGAGGCCGAGAGCACCGCGACGCAGATCCGCCAGACCACGTCGGTCCATCCCGGCATGACGATGGACGACGCCTACCGCGTGCAGGCCGCATGGCTCGACCGGAAGCTCGCCCGCGGCGAGCAGCTCGTCGGCCACAAGATCGGGCTCACATCGCGCGCCATGCAGGCAGCGATGAACATCACCACGCCCGACTCGGGGTTCCTCACCCGCGACATGGTGTTCGAGCCGGGGAGCACGCTCGAAGCCGCACGGTTCTGCGACCCCAAGCTGGAGGTCGAGCTGGCGTTCGTGCTGGCGACCGATCTCGCCGGCGCCGGCCTGACGATCGACGACGTACTCGACGCGACCGACCACGTGGTGCCCGCCGTCGAGTTGATCGCCGCTCGCTCGTTCCGGCGCGACCCGGAGACCGGTCGCACCCGAACGGTCGTCGACACGATCGCCGACAACGCCGCCGACGCCGGCATCGTCTGCGGCGGCCGCCGGGTCGGGCCGCGCGACATCGACCTGCGATGGGTCGGCGCGCTCGCGTATCGCGCCGGCATCGTCGAGGAGACGGGCCTTGCGGCCGGCGTGCTCGACCATCCGGCCGCCGGCATCGTGTGGCTCGCGCGCCGTTACGCCGAGCAGGGGCTGACGCTCGAGGCCGGCCACACGATCCTGGCCGGCTCGTTCACGCGCCCGATCGACATCCGTCCCGGCGACGAGTTCCGCTTCGACTACGGCGACCTCGGCAGCTTCGAGCTGGCTTTCACCTGATCAACGATCAGGTGTTCACCTGGTCATCGATCGGGCGAACGGCTGCTCAGCGGCCGACGAGGTCGGCGAGCGTCCGTCGCAGCGGCGTGTGCAGGGCGAGCTGGCTCGACGAGCGCAGCACGCCCTCGGTGGCGACGATCGCCTGGATCACGTCGTGGAGGTGGTCGTTGCTGCGGGCGGCGAGGCGGCACAGCAGGTCGCCGGCACCGGTGATCACGTGGACCTCCATCACCTCGGGCGTCGCTTCGAGCGCTGCGACGACACGGTCGTGTGCGCCCTGGGCGATCGTCAGCGTGGTGAAGGCCGTCACGGCGAGATCGGACGTGCGCGGATCGAGGTCGGGGCCCCACCCGGTGATCACCCCCGTGTCGACCAACCGATGGAGGCGCGACTGCACGGTGCCGCGCGCCATGCCCAGCGAACGGGCCAGGTCGCTGTTCGACAGACGACCGCCGCGCCGCAGCGCGCCGATCAATCTGCGGTCGGCGTTGTCGATCTGGTAGGTCGAGTCGCTCACTCTGTCCACCGTACTGCCGATGGGTGATCAGTTCGCACAACGTTCTTGCGGTTCAGGGCGCGTTCGGTCAGCCTGGTGCGACATCGTCGTCGAACACGACGCGTCGTCGAGATCGGAGTCATCACATGTCGCACCTCAAGCGGGTCGATCACATCAGCTACGCCTGCGCCACGGGCACGATCGAGAAGTGGACCTGGTTCCACACCGAGGTCGAGGGCGGCCGGCTGATCAACCGCATCGACGACGTGCGGCCCGACGACCCGAACGACAGCATGAAGATCTGGTGCATCGACTACGGCGAGTTCGGCGTCGCCCTCATCGAGGGGATCGACCGCGCCAAGAAGAGCCAGGTGACGGCGTTCGTCGAGGCGCACGGCGACCACTCGGTGCAGCACGTCGCCTACGACACCTACGACCTCGACGCCTTCATCGCCCACATGAAGCGCCTCGGCGGCAGCCCGCGCGGCGAGGTGCTCGTGCGCAACGACGGGTTCGGCGTGCTCAAGCAGATGTTCGCCCGCGGGTACACCGAGGGCGCCGCCGACGAGACCAACTTCCCCGAGTACGTCGAGCGGCCCAACGCCGAGACCGGCGAGGACGTCAGCATCACGTTCGCCGAGGAGACCGGCAAGGGCTTCTACGACCAGGTGGCCAACGCGGTCGAGGCCGGCGACGAGGCCCCGTTCTTCGACTTCTCGAAGATGCCCGCCGACTGGCAGGTCCCCGAACCGAGCCCGCTCGAAGGCGCCCGCTGACAAGCAGCGGGTTCGCCCGCTGACGAGCAGCGAGTTCGCCCGCTCGGGACAGTGGGGCCGCCCGCACCGTAGTGTTCCCATCCAGGGGGCACGATGAGCGAGGCCGCGTACCACCAGATCCGAACCGGTCCGAGTGGGCCGCCGCCCGGCTGCCCGGTCGACCACTCGTCGTTCCGGCCGCTCTCGGCCGAGTACGTCGCCGACCCGTACCCCACCGCTGCACGCCTGCGCGAGGAGACGCCCGTGGTGTTCGCCGAGGACCTCGGCTACGTCGTCGTCTCCCGGATGGCGGACGTCACCGAGGTGTTCATGAACCCCGACGTCTACTCGTCCGAGAACGTGCAGGACCCGGTCTTCCCGCTCTGCGACGAGGCCGCGGCCATCCTCGCCGACCCGGAGTTCGACCCCGTCGCGGTGATGTCGAACCGCCAGGAACCCGACCACGGGCGCATCCGCCAGTACACGAAGAAAGGCTTCTCCAACCGCCGCAACAAGGTGCTCGAGCCGTACATCCGGCGCAGGGCCGGTGAGCTGATCGACGAGATGATCGCCGGCGGACCACCCGCCGACTTCGTGGCCGCCGTCGCCAACCCGTTGCCGGGTGAGGTCGTGTTCCGCTTCATGGGGTTCCCCGAGTCGGACGACGCCCAGCTCAAGGAGTGGTGCGGCGATCGGCTGGCGTTCTCGTGGGGTCGGCCGACGCCCGACGAGCAGGTCGAGATCGCCACCAAGATGGTGGCCTACTGGAAGTACGTGCGCGAGTTCACGGCCCGCAAGCGCGACCAACCGGGCGACGACCTCGCCTCCGAGCTGCTGGCCGACCACGAGGCGAACCCCGACGACCTCACCTATCGCGAGGTCGAGTCGATCCTCTACGGCCTGTCCTTCGCGGGCCACGAGCCGGTCACGCTCTACCTCGGCAACGCGCTGCTGACGCTGCTCCCCCGGCGCGAGGTGTGGGACGCGATGTGCGCCGACCCCGCCGTCGTGCCGCTCGCGATGGAGGAGGTCATCCGGTGGAACTCACCGCAGGTCGGCTGGCGCCGGGTGACCACGGAGGACACGACCCTCGGCGGGGTCGACATCCCGGCCGGCACGCAGGTCTTCCTCAACCTCGGTGCGGCGAACCACGATCCGGCGGTGTTCGAGGACCCCGAGCGCTACGACCTCGAGCGGTCGAACGCTCGCCAGAACATCTCGTTCGGGAAGGGCAACCACTACTGCCTCGGTGCGATGTTCGCCCGCCTCGAGGCGAACGCGATCATGGAGACGCTCACGCAGCAGCTCCCCTCCATGCGCCTCGTGCACGATCAGCAGGTCACGCGGTTCCCCAACATCACGTTCCGAGGACCGAGCCGCCTCGACGTGACCTGGGACGGGTGAGCCGGCGGCTGAGGCCGCTGCTTGGGTGGACTGATCGTCGGCGACGACCACGTCACCGTCCTCGCCAGCCCGTGATCGTGATCGACGTGCTCACGCGAGCATCACCATCAGCCTCGCCGGGCGAGGCGGGTCCTCGCACTCGCTGGCGTCTCGGCCCGCTCGCCGCGGCGGATGGCCTCCTTCCGGTCGAGCTTCACCGGGACACCCTGGTTGTCGCCCGGCGGCAGCATGTCGGGCTCGTAGAGCGCGATCCGCTGCTTGTCGGCGATCCGGCCGCCGTCGGGGTCGAGACCACGGGCATTGGTGCCCTTCTCCGGGACGATCGTGCGGCCGTCCTTCCACTGGAGGTCCCACCACCACTTCTTGACCGGGTTGATCGAGCCGTTGCCGACCTGGTCGTCGAGGCGGGCGATCCACGAACGGGCGAACGGCAGCTTGATCGCCGCCCAGAGGAAGGAGCGCTCCGACAGCACGCCCTCGGTGTTGAACGGGCAGGTCTTCATGCAGCGCCCGCACGCCGACCCCTTCAGGTTGCCGAGCCGGTACTTGGTGCACTTCTCGACGTCGGGCTTCCACGTCTCGTAGCCGTTGAACATGATCTTGTCGCCGAACGGGATCGCCCCGCACGGACACTCGCGGGCGCACTTCGTGCACTTCTGGCAGAAGTCCTGCAACCCGAAGTCGATCTTCCGGTCGGGCGTGAGCGGCAGGTCGGTGGTGACCACGACCGATTTGAACCGCGGCCCGACGAACGGATTGAGCACGAGCTCGCCGATCCGGCTCATCTCGCCGAGCCCGGCCTCGAGCACGAGCGGGATGTGCAGCACCTCGGAGTCGCGATTGGTGTGACTGCGGGCGCCGTGGCCGAGCGATCGGAGGTGCTCGGCGATGATGCCGGCGATCTGGGCACCGCGCATGTACGCCCGCATCGACTGTGCGCCCGACACCCAGTCGTCGCCACTGGCGCCCTCCATCGTCTCGTACCCCTGGTCGAGCAGGATCACGATGGCGTTGCGGTGCCGGGGCTCGATGACCTCGCCCTTCCCGTTGTGGGAGTACCAGACGTACTCGGGCACCTCGCAGACGCCGACCATGTCGCCGCCGAGGTGGTACGCCAGGGCCTTGACCGCGTCGGCGTTCCGGTCGGGATCCTTGGTGCCCGCGGCGACCGCGTCGGCAACCGGTCCGTCCTGGTGCGGCACCATCGCGTCGATCTGCTGGATGTAGGTCTGCGCCTGGGGCGTCTTGTACGCGAAGACCTTCACGTCGTTCTGGAACTTCGGGCCCAGGTCACCGTGGGCGGCGCGCGGGAACCCGCCGGCCCGTACGGGTACCCGCTGCACCTCGTCGGCGATGATCAGCGTGGTGGGCTCGTCGACGCGCTTGATCCGCTCCATCGGCTGGCGGCCCATGTGGAGCGGCCGGTGATCGCCGTTCAGGCGGCCGATGCCGGCGCGGGTGCCGCGCCGGCCCAGCAGCCAACCGATCGAGCGGGTCGTCCGCAGCGAGCCGACCAGACCACGGGGTGCGAGCGGAGCATCGGCGGCGATCTCCATCTCGGTCGACACGACCGACAGCGCGAAGCCGCCACGCAGGTACGGCGCCTTCAGTGCGCCGCCGACCGACTCGATCAGGCCGCACTGGAGTGCGACACGCTCCAGGTCGAGGTCGGTCGCCGACGGCGTGTGGGCGACAGCGTCGAATCCGAGGCGGCGGATGTAGCCGGCGGTGAGCACGGCGAGCTCAGCTGCGCGTAGATCGGCGTTGACCTGACGGGTGCCGTCGATCCACTCGTCACCGGGTTGACCGCGGCCGACCGTCCGGGTGTGTGCGACGAGCGCGACGACCGCGTGGCCGTGCCGTCGAGCCTCGGGGTTCGACCACGCGTCCTCCGGGACGACCGCGCAGCCGACCATGTCGGCATCGAGGAAGTAGAGGCCGGCCTTCAGGTTGTGCGCTCGCTCGACCGGGTCGTCCGGAATCGGTGCCGGCTCGGCGACCTCGCCCGAGCGCTGCGCATCGAACAGGTCGAGGTAGAGCCGGAATGCGTGGCTCGCTCCGTCCGGACCCTCCGGCCGCTGCTCGACGGGTCGGGTTCCGCCGAGGTGTCGGGGCTCCTCGGTCGGATCGTCGAGGCGTGGCAGCCGCTCCAGCGGATACGGCCCGAGGTGCACCGGGCGCTTCCTGTGCGAGAACAGCTTCATGGCCGACGGGGCGTCCAGGAGTCGGGTTGTCGCCGCGCCACCGCTCCTTCAGTCGCAGTGCTTCGGGCTCGGTGCGAGGTCGAGGGCCGGGTTGCGGTCGAAGAAGCCGTTCGGCTTCAGCATGAAGCCCAGCATCTCGACCGGCATCACCGGGTAGTCCTCGGGCCGCACGATGTGGGTGGCGCCGAAC
>JAAUYD010253946.1_pt1 | contig 28516 bp, 22 predicted proteins | sample 7278101 | NCBI WGS metagenome assembly JAAUYD01 (sample SAMN14350128, study PRJNA611818) | marine sediment metagenome | isolation source: surface marine sediment (0.6m) | place: French Polynesia: Moorea | collected 2018-08
GCTTTGATTTCGTAAATGCGACGAAATTGCATGAGTATAAAAAAGATAATCATTTCCAGGTATTTGTAAGTGCAGAGGTTTTGATACTTCAGCACCACCGGATTGGTTTGGACAAATTCATCAAATAAGGTCATGATAAGGTGAGCATAGTCGATTAGAGTTGGTTGCTCCATGGGGTCCTCCTGCAACAGATTGGTCTTTATTACGGTTGACCCCTTTCTGGTTGACTATGCCAACTCTTTTTCCAAATCTATGTACACACCTAAATTATTTGATAATGAATCGACTATTTTGGATGAAGTTGAGCTAAAATTCCACCTCGGTTAGTTTACAAAAACTTATATCAATTCAACTGTCCGCTATTGCCACAGATTTTGCAGCGTTTTGAAGGACCCAAAATCTGTAGCACCTGCGGCCATCTTTGTAGAGGTTATATGAATAAAATATTATGGATTGGTTTATTGATGATTAGCAGTTTGGGCGTTCTGGCCGCCTGTCAACCAGAAGTCCCGGCCAACCCGGTAGAGGCAGCGGCCGTCGACGTGGCCAACCTCCCGGCCGAAATTGATGTGCATACCGCTGCAGCCCTCAACGGCCGTGATGACGTTATTTTAATTGACGTGCGCGAACAGTGGGAATACGATGACGGCCATATCCCCGGCATTACCCATATCCCCATGGGTGAAATTCCCAATCGGCTGGCTGAAATTCCCTCTGATATACCGGTGGTGTTAACCTGCCGCAGCGGCAATCGCAGCAGCCAAGTAACCGCCTTTTTACAGGAAAACGGTTATGAAAACGTTCACAACATGCAGGGCGGTATTTTAGCCTGGCAGTCGGCCGGTTATGAGGTTGAGTAGGGGATCGGTGATGGGTGTTGGGTGATAGGTGATGGGTGAAAGGTAGAGGGTGAAAGGTGTTATACCTTCTACCCTATACCCTAAACCTTTTGCCTTACACCCTACACCTTACACCTCTTTCGCCTGGGCAATGACTTCTTCAATTTGCTCGTAGTGACCGACTTCATGGGACAATCCGAGTAAAAACGAGCCGGTGGCGTTCATTTTGCCAACAATTTCTTCGAAGCGGGGAGACATTTCCCGATAGACATCGAGAAATGGTTGGTCGGGCCAGGTATCGAGATAGGCCAGGCGCATCCGCCGGCTCTCTTCAAGGCGCTGAACGCACTGCTCTTTTGTGGTGATATCTCGCCACGGGGTCTCATATCGCGGCCGTTCGGAAGCCGGAACTCCCCGCGCCAATAAAGAGGAAAACGCCGCCCCTTCTTCGCTCGATGCCGTGACGTGGGCGATGAGGTGGGCCACACTCCAGCCGATATGCCGTTCTTCACTTTTTTCAGCATATGGGTCGTCTGCACCTTCGTCAACCGGATCAAAAGTAATTTGTTCATCCGTTAAATCGGTGATTGACCGCAGCAAATAATCGACGCTTTCCTCGGTCGCCGTGCGCAAATCGTCAAGCGTACAGCCTTCCGCTAATTCCGACAGTTTAATTTCCTTGGCTATGACGCGTGAAAAATCAATACCCATGATTTTCTCCTCTTTTTTGAAAGACTTGGTTGGATAGTAGGAGTATGTATAAGGCCCACAAATATCGCGTTGGAATAAGCAAGATTCATTTGGGAAAAGAGAAAGCCGCCCGAATGGACGGCTTCTCTTTCCAACAGGAGGGAATAAAGAGGGAGAAAGGAACTACAAACAACAGAAAACAAATTAAGAAATTCGTTTAATAGGATTTAATATCTCCATTTGGCCAATACTCAATCCCATTACGCGCTTTTTTGAGCTGCCCATTGGGCCAATATTCTTCACCGCTGGAGGTGGTGTGAATTTGTCCGTTTGGCCAGTAATCAACCCCATTATTTGATTTTTTAAGCTGCCCATTGGGCCAATACTCAGTGCCATCGAGAGCCGATTTTATCCGGCCGTCGGGCCAATACTCTGTACGGCCGTCGGTTGAATCAAAGGCGACATCTACTGCACCCATCATCATGGCAAATTCGACCACATCCTGCGATGCTCCGCGACCAAATTCGCTGATTTTGTTAAAAAATTGATCGAAAAATCCGTTTTGACCCATGTCTTTCCTCTTCTGAAACTGGTACTGATTTGAAACGCTTGAACGCTGAGATGAAAAAGTAAATAAGTGCGAGATATGAATGAAAAACGGATTGAATTGGCACGTAAAAGCTGGTTCAAATCTGCAGTCGGGAAAGACCTAAATCTGAAAATCCTCTGTCTATTTGGTTGAATTTACTGCTTACTTGGTACTAGTACTTTAATTCGACATGGGAACAAAGTCCATAGTACATGGGTACCAAATTGATTCCTCATTGGTCAATAAAAACGGCTTTTTTTATTGCTGAGTTTGTATTCATTTTGAGTGATAAATCACAGTCCTCAATCGATTTGTCCACAAAATGGAAAATTGGCGTTTATTTAGGTAGGATGGACGATCTACACATTACGAAGGAAGAAATTTAGATGGCCTACTATTTGTCAAACCGAAGAAATCAACCGTCAAGCGGATTGATTTTTATGTTGGGAGTCATGACGGCGGCATTGCTGTTGACATCGATACCAATCGTTGAGGCGGCCCCACTCCCTTATCTGCCGCCAAATCAAAAAACAATCGTGAGAAAAACTTATTTTCTTGAAAATCAACCGCTGGCTCTAAAGACGGTTACTGACAATCAATCGGGTAGGATCGAAAACCTACACTACATATTTGCGAATCATTTAGGCAGTGTAGCCGCCGTCGTGAATGAAGCCGGTGTTGTTATTAATCGGCCGCGTTTTGATCCTTTTGGCGGCCGTCAGACCGATGAATCGGCTGATATCACGACCCGAGGGTTTACCGGTCATCACCATAATGACGAGCTAGGTTTGATCTATATGAACGCTCGCTATTTTGTACCGGATTTACACCGTTTTTTGACGGCCGATACTGTCGTTCCAGATCCATCAAATCCTCAGGCCCTCAACCGGTATGCTTACGCGTACAATAATCCGATCCGGTTTATCGATCCATCTGGCCATTGTGCGGGCGATGCCGTAACCGACGCTGATTACGATGCGGATTGCTGGGAATATCTACAAAACGAATTTTGTGCCGATATCGACTGCGCAAATGGGGATTGGCGCAGCTGGGTTGTGGTGGGAATAAGTCCCTTTTTGGCTCGTGTCGGCTACCTGAGTGACAGCCGTTGGACCAGAGACGAACTGGTAATTCTTAAAGAAAGTATTTTGACAGCTAAAAAAGCGCTTCTGGATGTGGGGGTGGGAAATTGGCGGGAAGCTTTTGGTGAAAATTTGAGGTTTGAACGAGGTAACCTGCCAGTTTACAATGCAGCTTTTATGGTTTCTAATGCCGATAATTACAGTCTCATCCTGTTTGATGGAATCTTTTCCGGAGAAAACTCTTTAACGACGATGCACGTTATTCTTCATGAGATGGGGCATGCGCTTGATTTTCAGGCCATAGGTTTTGAAGCATATACCTCGGGAGGCAGTTTGGCCGGTGCCCCTCTTGGGCCAACCATTTGCATGCGGGATTATGCCTGTTCCAATCAAAAAGAGCTGTGGGCGGATGGATTTGCGACATTTGCAATTGAAAACGGGAATCCCTTTAACCTCACGGTAGATGCAAATGCCGTTATTGATGTGCAGCCGGGATTCATTGGATTTTATGATCCCAATACATTTGACGTGGATAAATTGATAAACCAAACAAAACAGCTGGTTCAAACATACCTTGGGAAGTGAGGAAAAATTGACGCGGAAAAAGATTTTTATTGGCTTGATCGCGCTCCTTTCTTTTATCATCGCTTGCAGTCAGGTTGCTCAAACGCCTGCTGATGATGAGGCCTTGACCCCTGTAACGATTCCGACCAGTCCGATTCCGGCCGCTGAACCGCTCAATCCAACCGAGGATCTTCCTGTGCCCAGGGACAGGGCATCCTGTGAAGAGCAGGGAGGAAAATGGGAGCAAACAGGATTCTCACCAGCCAGATGCAACTTGCCAACTGTTGATGGCGGCATATCCTGTCAATCTTCAAGCACGTGTGAAAGCTACTGCATGCAGGAAGAAGCTTCAGCGGATGCCGGCGGAAAAGAAACAGGCGTATGTTATGAGTGGACGCTGCTTCAGGGATGCAGCGTATTGATTGAAGATGGGTCACCTACGTTAATCTGCATCGATTAATTTTCGCCATTAGCGAGCGCCCAGACGGCCGGCGATGCCATTGCCGACCCATATTTCATGAACAAAATCACCAGGAGCCGCTGAGGCCACAAAATAGGTGATGCCCTGAATGGCCGGCCGTCGCTGCATCTCACGCCAAAATTGAATGTACTCCTGGGCTTTGCCGTTCCAATCACTGCCCAAATTGTTGCTAGCTTCGGTGATCCAAATCGGTTTGTGACGTATGCGCAAAATGTAGTCGTCTACCAGCTTCACCCCTGAATCCGGATGGGTTAACATCCCAAAATTTGGGTTTGACCAGTAAGCGTGCATGGCCAACCCATGGGCCCGTTCAATCGACGGCCGGCACGCTTCCAAAAACGGCCGGTCCGCCTGTCGTAAATTGGCCTGATCCGGGCCGGGCGACAAGCCGGGAAAAATAAAGCGATGGGTGGGCAGCTCGCGTTCATAGCGTTCCAAAACCTGCAGCCACCAGCGATTAAAATCTGCCCCATCGCGCCACGAGCTGCCTAACCCCTCCAGCGTCAGATTGGGCTCATTGTGCAGCTCAATCACGACGTCCTTACCCTGCAGCTCGGCCAACGAGCGCTTGACGTCACTCATCGTGTCGTTGACAAACTGCTCGGGACGGATATCTCGATTGTGCATACTCAGAAATGCGCGTACGACCCATGTGGCCTGTGGGTGATCATTGGCCAGGCGGCGAATCGCCTCGGCGCTATGAAATGAAAGAACCTTGATGATTCCCGGCCGTAAGGCGGCAAATTCCGCGAACTCCGCATCGCGGATGTCGGGCGTAGCCGACGCATGCAGCCCTAAACGGGCCTGGCCCGCAATGGGAGGATCTATAATCGGTGGGGTTGGGGGTGAAGGCTCAACCGGTGTCGGTGTCGGTGTTGGCGTTGGTGGCGGTTGATTGGGATTAAACGGCGGTTGTAAAAGATCGTCGTCGACCCGCACGGCGATATATTCACCACGTCGTTCACCGCTTAAGATCATCTCGACCCCGGCTGGAACAAAGCCGATGTTTTCAGCCTGCCTGCTGGGTCCCTGACGCAGATTGATGCCAAACTGCCCGGCAAATCCCTTTTCTCCAGCAATGGTAACCGCACTGGCAAACGCCCAACCAGGCGTGCTGTCTTGGGGAGGAACGACAACCTCAGGTTTAGGTTCGGGGGCGGGGATCACTGTCGTAATCGGTTCTGGCTGTTCCACCGTTGGTAGCGGATCTACAATGGTCAACATGTCCGCTTTTTTAACCATAATCGGCGTATAAGCCCCTTTATTTTGACCAACGATCGTGACCACCGAAAGTCCTTTAACCACCCCAATTTGGCTGCCAAACTCAGATGGTGCAGCTCTCAGGTTGATGCCAAACTGTCCCACAACCGCTTGATCGCCGCGGATTTCCAGATATTCACGCCATCCCCACCCCAGACAGGTATCACCACTCACGGCTCCATGACCGGAAAGCGTTCCGGCCGAGGGTTGAGCCGGGGAGGCTTCAACAATATTGATCTCTCCTAAAAAGTCGCTGCGTGCTGCGCGGACCGGGTAATATTCGCCGCTTTGAGCGCCCGTAATAGAAACTGTACTGCCACCTTTGACGATCCCGATATTTGTTCCATCTCGTCTTGGAGCCGCCCGTAGATTGATCCCATATTCTCCGACAACCCCGCGCAAGCCGTTGGCATCAGGCATGATGTAAGAGGCAAATCCCCACCCATCAACGGTGGAAACCATGGGGGGGAATTCCGGAGAAGGAGGAGGGGCCGGGGTTGTGGCTTTCTCTCCAATGGATGCCAGGGAAACCTGTACGGGAATATACTCTCCCTGACCATCTCCGGTGACGATAATCATCGTTCCCTCGGGCACAATATTTAGACGTTCATTATTGCGCGTTGGACCGTTGCGGAGGCTAACACCCCCGGCATTTACCTGAGCTAAATCATCTTGTCGGGTGACGCCCCACTCCACTACCCAGCCGGATTTATAGGGGCCGGCCGGCCGCTCAAATCCCATATGAACCCGAATAAAAGGGGTGGGATCGATGATATTGCGCGGCCATCCTGGCAGCCCTTGAGGTCCGCGAAGCTCCAAATGGAGATGTGGCCCGGTACTTGTACCGGAATTGCCCAATTTCCCAATGATGTCTCCAGCCTGCAAAATCTGCCCCTGTTTCACCCGGATGGTGTGTAAGTGGCCATAGATGGTTTTGTAATTGTTTTCATGCTGAACAAAGACATGATTGCCAAATCCGTGATCTTGCCGCCGCGTTGCGGTGACTCGGCCGTCGGCCACCGCATATACATTGGTGACTCCCTCTATCCCCCCAATATCAATGCCTGTGTGGCCTGGAGCTCCAAATCGGGCATAAAATTCCGGATTCACGCCAAATGGTTGGGTGATTTGACGACTGTCGGCCGGCCAAACGGAGATAGCAAAATCACTCATGGGAACTCCTTTTATACGAGGATCTTTCGATTTATAACAGGTTTTTCAGTTTGGTTGTTACCTTAATGATAGGTCGTGGACAATTATGATGTCATAGTCAAAGAAGTCCGTCAAGCGGTCCTGGATCATCGGGCAATAATGATCGGGAGCTTATTATTTTTGATTCGGATCTCAAAAAGATTAAAATAAGATCAAAAATGAGCGCCAATTGGCGATTCTCATCGACGAAAACTATCAATGAAAGAAAAAACATTGGTTATCGGGGCAACCGGAATAATTGGAAAAAGCGTTGTACGCCGTCTGCAAACCTTTGGATTGCCGGTGCGTGCAGCCACGCGCTTACCGATTCCCTACGCTGTTACTCATCCTGATTTGGATGTGGTGTTATTTGATTATGAGGATCCGGCAACCTATCGGCCAACTGTGTCAGGCGTCTCCAAAGCGTTTATTGTTCCGCGTCGAGGGGATTCAAACCCTCAAAAAACGGTGATTCCATTTATCGAACAGGCCCGTCAGGCTGGGGTGTCCCACATTGTTTTGGTCACCCACTTTGATGCGGAGCGATATACCCCCAGCGGTCTTTATGATCTTGAATCTTTTTTGATTGGGTCTGGGGTCATGTACACTATTTTGCGGCCGAACTGGTTGATGCAAACGTTTAATCCGGGGTTTTTGTGGCCCATGATTCGCAAAACCGACGCCATATTTTTACCGACCGGGTCCGCTCAAACCAGTTTTGTCGATGCTGAAGACGTGGCGGCCGTTGCTACGGTCGCCCTGACCGAGGAGGGGCACCTCGATCGCATTTATCCTCTGACCGGTGAAGAAGCCCTTAGTTATGACGATGTGGCTCAAATCATTTCTAATGCCGGTCAGCGCACGATAAAATTTTTCCCTACGTCTGATGATGAGTTTCGCAACACCCTGGTCAAAGCTGGATGGGAACCGCAGCAGGTCGAAATATTAATCGACCGATTCGCCTTGGTTCGCGAAGGTTTTACGGCAGAGGTGAATGACCAGGTGGGGCTTCTTCTTGGCCGCCGGCCCGGCCGCTTCCTCGATTATGCTTATGACCACCCTCGTATCTGGCGGACCGATTTTTAAGTGAATTGCATGAACCTTTCAGAAGTTAAGGGTCCGCAGATTGCGCAGATTTTCGCAGATTTTTCTCTGTAATCTGCGAAAATCTGCGCAATCTGTGGATAAATTATTTTTATAAAACATTTTGGAAACTACTTAAATAAAAAAAGCGCCTTTGAGAATAACGGCGCTTTTTTGTTTCTAAACAGGGAGTAAGTTTATCCACCGGAAAGGGTGATCAAATTTTCTAAAGAGTCGCGATCCATAACGGTAAAGCGATGCCCCTTCACTTTAACCCAGTTGGCTTTACGGAAGCGGCCGAGGGCTTTATTGACGCTTACCCTCGTCGCGCCCGTCATCTCCGCTAAGTCGGTTTGTGTCAATGTTAATTGAATCGTCGTTCCATCTGGCGTTGGCAGCCCGTGATCATCAGCCAGCTGCAGCAGTGTACGTGCCAGGCGAGCCGGCAAGTCGAGAAAGAAAATATCGCTAATTTGGGCATTTAAATGGCGTATGCGGCGAGCTAGGATGGTTAAAACATGTTTGGAAATGCTGGGATGAGATTCTAAAAAGCGCATAAACTCAACGCGATGCAGGGTAAGAGTTTCCGTGGACTCTAGCGCTTCGGCGGTTGCCGAGCGGGGAGAGTCATCCAGCAGGGCCAATTCGCCAAAGAAGTCTCCCTGCCCCAAAATAGCCAATAAGGCTTCTTGACCGTCGGGTGTGGAGTGTGAGATTTTAACTTTGCCTTCGCGGATGATGTACAGAAGCCCGCCGGGGTCTCCTAAATGAAAAATGACCTGGCCTGGGCTGAAGCGACGCGGAATCATGTGTGCAGAGAGCTGAGCCGCATCTTCATGATTCAGATTGGCAAAAAATGGGACGGCCTGGAGGGCCTTGCTCGCAAAACGGGTATCACTTGACATAAACAACCTTTCCGAATATTTGGCAACCTTCAGTTAAATTGCCACTCCTGTTAATGTATCATAAATAATGGAAAAAAGATCTATTTCTACTTTATCCATAGATTGTAGCGGATATTTGGTGACATCCAAACCGGTTTAGCGCTTTTATAGAGTATAAACAAGGTGAAAATTAAGCAATACTCTAAAAAGTTAGATTTCCAACCCTTGTTTGATTGACGATATCACCTTTGTCTTTGCCCCAGCAAGAAACAGGTCGATCTGTTCCTTGGAGGCCTGAGTCAAATTTGCCTGAGCAAAATCTGGCCCGCCACCGCCTGAACCTTCAACACCATTTTTTAAAGTTTCCTGTAAAAGTTCTCCCAAATGGCCCGGTAAATTTGCTGATTTTTTAAATACCACCGCCCCATCTGGATGAGCTAGAAGGGTAATGCGATCGGGAGGTTTGGTCAACTCATTGGCCAACTGCCTCAGATCCGATGTGGACGTGGTTCGATCAACACAGTGAACCAACACTTCAAAATCGAGTTCAGGAGACGTTGGGCGGATGAACGATTTTGCAAGAGCAGCTGCACGGCTGGATATAAGTGATTTTTGAGCCGCTTTCAACTGTTTCTGAAGCTGTTTGTTTTCTTTTTGCAGCTTTTGGGCCGCGGCCGGTACCGCTTCAATTGACGTTGTAAAGTCGCTGCTTAAGCGGATGGCCGCGTTTTCGATCGTTTGGTAATGGGCCAGTGCACGCCAGCCACAGCGAAACTCAACACGCAGCTTTTCTTTCCGCTTTTCAATTTTGTTTACCTTAATGATGCCAACCTCGCCGGTGTGATGGACGTGAGTGCCGCCGCATGCGTTGAGATCAAACCCTTCAATTTCAATCAGGCGAATCTGATCATCCAGCATTTTTGGTCGTTTGCGGAGCGGCAGTTTGGCCATCTCGTCAAGAGAAACAAAGCGGATACTCACCGGCCGGTTTTCAAAAACAATGCGATTGGCGAGGCTTTCAGCAGCGGAAATGACCGCTTTATTCAGCTGAAATTTATTTAGATCAATTGTGCAGCTTTCCGCGCCTAAGTGAAACCCAATTGTATCCACTTCAGCGACTTCTACAAACGCTTGCGACAAAATATGCTGCCCTGTGTGCTGCTGCATATGGTCAAATCGACGTTTCCAGTTTATTTTTGCGCCGACCTTTTGATTGACAATCGGCTGTTTGGTGACAGCGCCCAGGCGGTGAACGACCGTCTGGGTGGCCTCGTCTACAAATACATCCACGACCGGCCAATCTTCAATGCTTCCCAAATCATGAGGCTGTCCACCGGATGTGGGATAAAAGAAGGATTGATCGAGAGTGAGATCAACCGCTTGATGCTCTGGCCGCGGGAATACGGCCGCCACAGTGGCTGCAAACTGATCCGTATAAGCATCCAAATAGTATGCGCGTTTAATGGTCATCAATTGTTGATATTGCTTCAGAAACTCTTTTGTTCGGGAGCATTTATGCTCCACCCATCAGCGGTATTTTGATATTAAAGCGGGCCCCTGCATTTTCTTCGCCATCAACCCAAATTCGGCCTTTGTGTGCTTCGACCGCCAGGCGGCAAAAAGCAAGCCCCAACCCCAGCCCTTTTCGGCCGCTCCCGTCCTGAACGCGGCGGAATTTGTCAAAAATTGCCAACCGAAATTCTTCCGGAATGCCCGGCCCTTGATCGGAAATGGAAATGATCACCTCATCATCCCCTTGAACTTCACGAACGGATATTTTGATCACCTGCCCGTCGGAACTGTATTTGAGGGCGTTGTCGAGTAAATTAATGATCACCCGACGAATCATGTCGTCATCAATGTAAATATCGGGAACAAAAACCGGCAGGTCGCGAATGAGTCGGATATTGCGCCGTTCTAATGAGGCTTGAATCGTCTCTTGGGCATCATTGATCAGTCTATTGACGGAAGTAAAGCGGTGATTTTGTATCGGTTGGCCCGACTCGAGGCGATTAATGTCGAGCAGCGATTTAATCAACCGCTGCAGCCGCTGACTGCTTTTCATGGCCACATCGAGCATGCTGGTTGATGCGGGGATTGCATTTGGGGGCCAATCATCCTGGACCAGTTCAAGACTGCTGATGATATTGCCCAGCGGGCTTTGCAGATCGTGAAACAACATCGCCGTCAAATCTTCGCGCATTTGCTGCAGTTCAACCTGCTCGGTGATGTCATGATAAATCCACTGCAGCATTTGGCGATCGCCACCCTGATCTTCATTTTCGACAAATATACGCTTGGCATATACCTCAGCCACAATCGGCCGGGTGTGCCGGGTGCGCAGTTCACTGGTAAACACCTTGATTTGCTCGGTGCGAATCGGCCGGAACTGCTGCTCACCCAATACGCCTGTTTTGACCGGATGAAGGTTGCCGATGTTAAGCTTTAAAAGCTCCTGACGAGTATAACCGGATAACTTACATGCCTGATCGTTTACCTCAACTATTTTGCCACTTTTATCAGACAGAATGATGGCGTCCACACTATCCTGGAACAGACCCATATAGCGGGATTCCGCCCGCTGGGTGCGAGTAAACTGCTGAGCATTGGCGATGGCGCTACTGGCCAGATTGGCTAAATTAACCAGCACCTGTAAATCTCCCTCCACAAAATGAGGGCGATCGGTGGGATTAATGGCCTGAATGGTGCCCAAAACCTGACCTTTGACCTGCAGCGGGGCCACAATCATCGCTTTGGTGGGGTGGCCGGTTCGCTCATCTCCTCGGCGAGAATACCTTTCATCATTGCTGGTGTCATTCACCATCGCCGGTTCGCCATGTTCCATCACCCAGCCGGTCACGCCAGTATTGGACGGCAGTCGCATCCCCACGATTTTACTGCCGCCAACCCCTTCAGCGACCGTAAACACCAACTCATTGGTTTCGTGATCGACCAGGGCAATGGACAGCGCTTCCACATGGAGGAAGCCGTTCATTTGGGCTAAAAGCGCCTGCATGATTTGGCCAAGGTCAAGAGAGGAGTTAATGACTTTGCCCGCTTCGTTGAGCAATCGCATCAAGCGCAGCTGCCGCTGTGCTTCTTCATAGAGACGAGCATTTTGGAGGGCTACGGCCGCCTGACTGCCCAGGGTCTGCACCATGGAAATCTCTTCCGCACGAAATGCCCGAGGCGCCGATTTATCCATGATCATGGCCAATCCAATCGCCTGGGTATGCGCGGTCAGCGGGATCAGCAGCATGGAGTGTAACCCCAGCCGCTGTAAAAGATAGCGCCCATCTTTATCCAGGTTATTGTTGTGCAGATGAATTTGAACCGGCCGTGGATTTTTTAAAATATCGAGAATCAGGGGAGAAGTATTTAGTCGCAGCCGATCTTGCTTGGGAAGATGACTGCCGCCGTTGGCGCTCACAAAAAGGGTGCGGCCCATTAATTCGCGGGCCTGTGGATTCCATTCTAGAATGGCACACGCCTCGATTTGCAAAATGTTGGTAATATTTTCAGCCACCGAGCGAATAACTTTTTCCGCATCAAGGGAAGAGGCAACGGTTGTCGCCGCATGAACCAATTCGGACAAAATTTTGGCCTGGCGCTCGGTCCTCTCGTAGAGATTTGCGTTGGAAACGGTGCTGGAGGCGTGTTCGGCAATCGCTTTGAGCAGCGTTAAATCTTCATCGGTAAACTGGTTTTTCCCAACTTTAGTGACCGTAATGGTGCCGATTACGCGACCACCGTGCGCTTTGAGGGGCACACAGACGGCCGACTGAATAGGCTGATTTTCAGTATCCCCTAAGGTATACCATCTGACGTCCTGTGAGGAGTCGCTGATTCGAATCGCGGTCCCGGAAGCGATAACCTGGCCGGCCAAACCGGATTTAAGGATTTTTTGCAGCTCCGGCCATTCGGTATCATTAATCTCTCGATCGCCCTGTATAATCCAGGCGTGCTCCAACGTTTTTTCTTCACCCAACACAAAGACGCTGCCAAAATCAGCTTCCAGGAAATCGAGGCAGGCACGCAAAACGCGAGGCAGAATGCGCTCCATGCCAAGACCAACCGTCACCTGATTTAGCATGGCGCTAACGGCGTATAGCGTTTCTAGACGCTTTTTATCCTGGGTTGAGTCGAGGGTATTAATTTCTTCTTGATACATACCCATTGGAGTCAAAATTCAAAAAGTTACAGCAATTTTGCAAGAAGTGTTGCATTATAGCACATCAGGTAACCGCTCGGTAATCTGTTCGGGGTAAAAAAGTCACCATTGACGATCTATATTCTGCCTCATTTTCCGCACATAGGCTTGTTCAAGATCGAGATTCATATAGTTGGCAATCTTGAACAAATAGGCCAGGATGTCGGCCAATTCATTGCCCACCGCCTGGCGATTGGCCTGGATTGACTCTTGCTGTGCTTGCGTCACCGTGTGCCCATTAAGCTGTAAATCGCGCCGCATAGCCCAAATTTTCCCGACGACGGTTGACAATTCACCAAGCTCCTCGGTCATGGCAATGACGTTTAAGAATAAATCCGGGTCAAATCCTTTGGCCCGGTCAAGAAGACGATGAAACTCTTGATAATTGGCTAAATCCCGTGAAGAATCGAGTATCCGGCGGGAGCGCTGCTCACTGTTGGCTTCAGGCTCGATTGGATGATCTTGCTCAAGTGCCTTTTTGATTTCCTGAATCACGTAAGTTAAATCACTCTCTTCCGATATAAAATCGAGCTCGGTTACATTGATACGCAAAACTGGAATATCGGCCAAATTTGATAACCACGCTTCATAAGCCGCAGCCAGCTGTCGAATGTAATCGGGATCCATATCCCGCTCATAAGGCCGGTCGCGCTGAGCGATACGCTGCATGACAACTTGATGATCGGCATGCAGATAAACCAGCAGGTCGGGATGGCGAATCTTTTCAGCCAGGGCGGAATGGACCCGGCCGTACATCGACAGCTCATCATCTTTTAAATTGAGCCAGGCGAACAGTTCATCCTTGGCAAAAGTGTAATCAGAGATAAGCGAGCGGTGGCGTAAAGCGGCCGGCACCGCATTTTTCTGCTGCTGATAACGGCTTAGCAGGAAAAAAAGCTGAGTTTGAAAGGCGTATCGTTCTCTATCAGTGTAAAAATCCGCTAAAAATGGATTTTCTTCAAACACCTCTAAAAGAATGTCCGCGCTTAGAGGTGTTTTGAGCATGCGGGCCAGAGTGGTTTTTCCCACTCCAATGACCCCTTCAATGGCGATAAATCTGTTCATTGGCAGTTACCTTTAAGTAGAAGAGAGAATTACTCTCTGATCTGGAGGATGACCTTCCCGATGTTTTTGTTTTCTCGCACGTATTGATGAGCCTCCTGGGCTTGCGTGATGGGAAATGTCTTATCAATGATGGGTTCCATTTTACCATCGACGAGCAGCGGCCAGTAACGCTCACGAAAAGCGGCTGTAATGGCGATTTTTTCTTTGACCGGTCGAGAACGAAGGGTTGATCCAACAATCGTCAGCCGCTTGCCCAGCAGGAGGGCCAGGTTGATGGGAGCTTTGGCCCCGCTGAGCAGCCCGATTTCAATTAGCCGCCCTTGAAAGGTCAGCGATCGCATATTTCGATCTAGATAATCCGCGCCCACCGGATCTAAAATTAAATGGACCCCCTGGTTTTGGGTGGCGGCCATCACCCCCTGATAAAAATCATCGGTTTTGTAGTTGATGGCTAACGCTGCCCCCAATTCTCGACCGCGAATCAGCTTCGCCTCGGTACCGGCCGTGATAAAGGGAATGGCACCCGCCTCTCGAGCCAGCTGGATGGCCGCCGTACCAACCCCGCTGCCACCAGCGTGAATCAAAACAGTTTCACCCGCCTGAAGCTTTCCCTCTAAAAATAAATTGACAAACGCGGTTAACCACACCTCCGGAACGGCCGCTCCCATGGCAAATGACCACTCATCCGGAAGGGGGATCAACATGTCAGCTGGAACAGCCACCTGCTCCCCATAACCACCTCCCGGCAGGAGGGCGCACACCCGATTTCCGACCTCCCAGCTGGTGACGGCCGTTCCCTTGGAGGCAATAATGCCGGCCATCTCCAACCCCAAAACCTCTGAGGCGCCGGGTGGCGGGGGGTAGTGACCGGCGGCCTGCATTAAATCCGCCCGGTTCACGGCCGTGGCCATTACGTCAACGATCACTTCATCGCTTCCGCACGTAACAGGATCGACCGTCTCCCAAACCAATCTTGGCGGAGTATGATCGCTGTATATGGTGATTGCTTTCACAACTTCTTCTCCTTATTGAAGTGGATCTCAAAGGTTATTTGGGTCGCAAATAGAGGCGCCGGGTCGATACCTCTTGCTCTAGAAGAGTTTGATGAGGCACGCCAACAACCCAAAAGATTCTCGACCCGCTGGCGATTAGAGGCCACCGCTGGCGCAAAGGTTGAGGGATTTTGTAGTTGATAAAAAATGATTTCAGCTTCTTTCTGTGAATTTCATCCGCACTGTCTTTATATTGAAGATAATCTCCCGGCTGACGAGTTCGCAGCGTGAGTTCTGTTTCGCAGGGTAGGCGTTTTGACCCTTGCTGCAGCCATCTTTCTGTTTTTTGTGATGGGCTGGCGCTGCCGGGAGCGGTTGTGATCAGCCATTTATTATCTAATGTCCAGGAATTACTTGACTCACCTTCAGATAAAATGAGGGTTTGCGGTTTGCCATGATATTGGGGGACGTGAAACGCCTCAACCGGGTCACCTCGGCCGATTAAAAAATCATCATAGAAAAGAAAAGCGGTAAAAAACGTATTCCCGGCCGTTTGCTGGCCGCTTCTCCCATGCGTAAATAGGGTAACAACTTGCTGTACCTGCTCATAAGAGATCGTGGTGGCGAGGGGGTTAATCCGGCTGATCGCGCGCCGTACCACAGCTCGCTGACAGCTCAAAGGGAGACGCCGCCATCGGGTCACATCTCCCCGTACCCAGTCAGAGGTGCTAAATCGAATAACTTCTTGCCAGGCCAGATGATGCTCCTGCTCAAGCACTTCTAAATCGGCCGCGGTAATTTCACCCAGCTGGACCAGATTGCGCTTAATTTGCGGATTTTCACCTTCCAGCTGGGGCAAAATGGCGTGTCGAATTCTGTTGCGGGTAAACGACAAATCAAAATTGCTTTGGTCTTCAATCGGGTCCAAACCGGCCAGTTTGGCGTAAGCTTCGATATCGGCCCGCCAGGTCGTTAACAGCGGCCGAACCAGCTGCAAATTGGGGATGGTGCCGTCGGCTTGGGGAACAGGCCAGGGGGAAAACGGCCGCATGCCCACTAAACCGTGTAAACCGCTGCCTCGTAAAATGTGCATCAAAATTGACTCCGCCTGATCATCCGCCTGGTGGGCTACCAGAACGACCCCTGCGCCATATTTAAGCGCTTTTTGGGCTAAAGTCTGATACCGCAGCAGCCGGCCGGCCGTCTCAATTGAGAGGGAGCCTTCCTTCTCATTTGTGGCTTCAACCGTTTCCCTGACCGGCACGCTTATCGTTTCGCTTTTTACCCCCCAGGAGAGCAGTTGGGCATGGATGGCCGCGGCCTCCGCAGCGCTTTCCGGCCGCAGCCCGTGATCAAACGTGATAGCCCGGATCTGAACGACGGTTGATTCCGGAAGGCAATGAGTAAGCCAGTGGATCAGGCACAGAGAGTCAACCCCTCCGGATACGCTGACGATAAGAGGGGAGAGAGATTTAAATACAGATTGATGGGTATGCCAAAACGCCGCTAGATTGTGGTGCAGGATCGATTTTTTGAATGAGGAGATGTCTTTACGGCGGCTCATCTTTAAAGTCACTTATACGTCACTGACATCACTATTAACCAAGACGGCCCGCCGAAGCGAGCCATCGCGTTTTTTGGAGTAGGGCGGGTGGGATTCGAACCCACACGGAGTTGCCCCCGGCGGATTTTAAGTCCGCTGCGTCTGCCGTTTCGCCACCGCCCCAATTTTCACCTTAATTTAAGCCAAAATTAAGGTCGTTTACACCAATTTTCTGCCCAATGGGTAGAATGTGCTATTTGCTTAGGCGGCAGATTATAGTACACATGCGTTGTACTGCAAAGATTTGTTGATTGATTGACAGTGATTAATCAAAAAAGTAGCTAAAATTGGCTATTGGGTTCCACCTCAAACAGTTGACGTAAGGTTATTCTCATGGGTATAATGCCGCCATCGTCAAAAATTTGGGACCACAGTAACTTGCCACAAGTGACAAGAATCAAGCTTGCTTGTTCTGGCACATACCCATATTCAACAAACGAATGAAAGAAAAAAAGATTCAAAGAATTGTGCTAGACATCGCGGAGAAGTAATAAAACATGGCCCTAAAAGGCAACCTGCGTGATTTTACAACGACGCAGTTGTTTAATCTCATTCATCTCGCTAAAAAGACCGGCACCCTGACCGTAACTGGTGGCCAGACTGCCCACATCATTTTTCGGAGTGGGAAACTGGTTTATGCTGAAACCAGTGTTCAGCACGGGCGCTTGACCCAGATTTTACTCAGTGCTGGTAAATTGACGTCAGATCAATCGCGCCTGATTGATGAAAAACTGAAAGGCCGCACAGACAAACAGCTCGGCCATCGTCTGATCCAAGCAAAGTTGGTGACCCAAAACGATATCATTCAGAGCATCCGCCAACACATGCTTGACATCGTATACAAGCTCTTTACCTGGGTTGAAGGATCATTCCAATTCGATAATTCGCTGCAATCTGCCGAAACCAAAATCATGATCCCCATCGATTTAGAGGTGGTCATTATGGAGGGGAGTCGCCGACTGCAGGAGTCTGAGCTCTTAATGGAAGAGCTGCCAAACCTCGAGGCCTCCTTGCGTTTTGTCGATCGTCCAGACGCCCGATTGAGAAATATCAATTTAACGGTTGAAGAATGGCGTATCATTTCATACGTCAATCCCAAAAACACCATCAAGAAAATTGCAGAAGCAAACAAGCTGTCGGATTTTCAAGTGCGTCGTACTGTTTACGGCATGCTTCAGGCGGGGATTGTGGAATTAATTCCCCCGGTTGGAGGTGCAAATGGCGAGAAGCCAAAAGAAAATATCCCAACCCAAAGACGGATTCAACCACCCAAGCAGTCTACGCAGGAGCGTCGGGGTGTTGTCAATCGCCTCATTGATCGGATCAGAAAGTTATAGGTTCGAGGTTCAGTCGCAAATTTAGGAAAGGCTATATTTAGATATGCAAGCAGTAAAAATGGTTATCACCGGGCCCTTTTCGGCGGGGAAAACATCGTTTATCGGGTCGGTGAGTGAGATCGACGTTGTTCGGACCGAAAGAAGAATTACCAATGCGGCCGAGCGGGTTAAAGAAACGACAACGGTTGCCATGGACTTCGGTCGTATCACCGTTGACGATGATCTAGTGCTGTACCTGTTTGGTACACCAGGTCAGCGCCGCTTTGACTTTATGTGGGAAATTTTGTCCGAAGGGATGTTGGGGTTTGTTGTTTTAGTTGACAGCACCAAGCCAGAAACCTTCCGCGAGGCAAAACGAATCCTCGAAACATTTCAATCTTATGCCTCAACCCCGTTTGTTGTGGCCGCCAACAAGCAAGATCATGAAGACGCGTGGTCACCGGATGATTTGCGCATCATCTTGCGCCTTGATCCCGCTGTAAAAATTCTCCCTTGCGTCTCTTTACAAAAAGATAGCGTTAAAAACGTGCTCCTGGAACTGCTTTACTCAATCCTCGAGCATTTGGATAAAGAAGAAGCGTAAGCGAACTTTTCTAAATAAAAAATTTAGGCGATGGAAGAGGCTGTCCTTGGTAAGGGCAGCCTTTTTTTGTCAATGGGTAACAACCTGAATGCCTGTTTAATCAGGACGACAGTCCTAATTTAAGGAAGTAAGTCCTAAAAAACCGTCTTGAACCCAACGTTTCTTAACTTGGTTTTCACAAAGAGGCTACTTTTTAGGTGCTACGATAAAATCATCTGGCGATTAAGCCTCATCTGCGGCTGGATTGATTTGTCGACTCGCTCAGAGGTGAAATGAATGTCGCCTAGATTACGCCGGATTGCGGTTATTCATCTTATAGTTGCAAGAAGGCGTTATAGACTGTCATTTTTAATGTAAGTTAAGTGCAATAAAATAGTTTTATCACAGAAAGAAGTATTGAAAATCCACCCAGATTTATATGGTATAATGCCCAAGCCAATTTTGATTGAACCGCATTATCCATAACAGAGTGCAATCTGTGGTTACCGGCGATCGCTTCACCGGGCAAGTTGATCTTGAATTCATATTTCAGTCAACTTCTTAATAACCAAAACAGGCATTGTTACGCACCTAAAAAGTTGCACATCTGATGATCTACCGGTGGACATCGTGTCGAGGTCATAGTGAGCTCTATTGTTACAGAACAAGGTATTTTACATTACGAGTCTATCGGCCGTGGGAAACCGCTGATTTTGCTTCACGGTTGGATTAATTCCTGGGACGTATGGCGAGACTCGATGGTTACCTTATCATCCCAGCACCGGCTCCGTATTTACGCTCTCGATTTTTGGGGATTTGGAGATTCTGCAAAAAGCCAGCCCAACTCTTTTCAGCTAGATAGCTATGTTGACATGGTTCATCAATTTATGGAGAACCTCGGTATCGTTCGATCTCCTATTTTTGGCCATTCAATGGGGGGGACCGTTGCTCTTAAATACGCCTTACGCTACCCGGATCGGACCACAAAAGTGGCCGTTGTGGGATCCCCTATCGTCGGAAATTCGCTCAATTTTTTCTTGAAGTTGTCCGGTTACGGCTGGATCGCTGATTTAGTTTGGCGCTATCCATTTATCCGCGATATGGTCATGAAAATTCTTCTGGCCGGAGATTCCCGCGAGGTTCGATCGATGATTTCACGGGACGTGCAGCGGGCCAACATGCAATCGTTTTTCCGTAGTATTGCCTCTCTGCGAGATACCGACCTGAGACAGGAATTAGGGGCGCTTCATATGCCTGCCCTGGGAATTTACGGCCGGCGGGACAATATTGTTTCCCCACAAAATGCCGAAACGTTTCGCCAGGTCATTCAATCAGCCAATATCTCTTTAATGGAGAGCTCGCGACACTTCCCGATGATCGATGAACCGGAACGGTTTATCGATGTCATCGTCAATTTCTTGGAAGATCAACCGCAAAAAACGGAAAACACGAATGAAGTTAGTCAGGGAAACGACGTGAACAATTTGCAGGTTGACTTTGCCCAAACGTTAAATGGGTCAAAACCACACGTGGCCACCAATACGCCACTGACTGAATAACCGTGTCATTTGCAGACAGTATTACATAGATTTGAAAGAGTAACCCAAACCTATGCGCCGAATTGCTATTCGCTACCCCCGCCAAATATCGCCCTTTAATGAACCTGCTCGTGACCTGCGGATTCAGAATAAGCCGCTGTGGCTGCTGCAGCGTGATTTGTGGGCCAAATATGTTGATACCGATCTGGAATTTGACGATTGGGAGACCGCCGGCCGTTTTATGGACGGACAAGATGGGGAAATTGTCGTGCACCGCGACAACCTTTTCTTTAATCAGGCTCTGGTTGATGAATTTATCACCAAGGCTCGGCAGACCAATCGGCCGGTGCAGCTGGCCTTTCGAGCGGATGATCCCGCAATTCAGGCTCACGTCCGGCCGTTGACCACGCTCCTGGTCGAAAAAGGGGAGCTTGTCCTGGCGGAAATGTGGTATTTACCCGACGGCTGGACCGACTTACAAACCACAGAACCTCTGGTGGTTGATATGGAGGCCCGGGAGCGCGGATATTACCATATTCCCCCTTACACCGCTTCGGTATTTGGAGATTTGGTTTATCAGCTGCCCAAAAGATCGTTTGTGGTGGTGGAAAGCTGGATACACGTTTTTGTCGCCGACATTTTGTTTGGAATTTTTGCCTACGGGGTCAATATCGAAGACGAGGTTAATAACAGCTGGACCAAAAAATTAAAAATATTGATGAAATCGATGTGGGAACAAAAACCATTTTTATCAAATTCAGAAATGGTCGTGATTGGTAAAAATGCGAATATTCACCCCACGGCTCAAATTACCGGTCCGGCGATTATCGGCGATAACGTTTCGATCGATGCCGGGGTGGTGATCGATGCCTGTATTATCGGCAATAACGTAACCATTTCACAAGGTGCTTCCCTGCATATCAGCGTCATTGGGGACGGCTGCTTTTTGCCATTTCGGGCGGCAACTTTTATGACGACCCTCATGGAAGATACCATGGTCGCTCAAAATACCTGTTTGCAGCTATGCGTTGTCGGCCGGCAAACGTTTATTGGGGCCGGGACAACCTTTACCGATACAAGTTTGCTAATCGCCCCGATCAAGGCCCTAAACGGCCGTGAGGAACTTGAAGAAATCCCGCTGCGCGTGATTGGTGGGTGTGTGGGTCACCACTGTCATCTGGGGTCGGGATTAATCATTTATCCGTCTCGAGTGATCGAATCTGATACAATTGTGATTCCAACAGATGAACGCTCCTTTATAAAGAAAAATGTGCGCTATGAAGACAGCGATCATTTGCGCTATCCGGATAAATTTGATCATCCACGTTTGTATCCCAGAGAAACATTTGAAGAAGATGAAGAAATCCCAACCCTGACCTACGAAGCATCCGTTTCGTAAATGACGCTGTATCGACTTGCGAAGCTAAATGAGTAACGAAGAAGATTCATTTGCATTTATTATTCATCCGATTGATCCTAAACGAGATGTGAGTCGAAAATTCCCGTTTCTGGGGCGAACCTTACCGATTTGGCTGATCAATTTTTTATCGCTCTTCTTCCCACCGATTTACATTTCTGAAATTCGCGGTATACGGTCCCAGGCAACCGGCGGCACCGCAAAGGGGTGGTTAATCGCCTGCCCACTCACCCCGGACAGGATGATGAGTTTAAAACCGGCGATTGTATATCGGAAAATTGTTCAAACCGGCCGTATGGCCGAACGGTTAGGGGCAAAGCTGTTGGGGTTGGGAGCATTTACCAGCGTTGTAGGAGACGGGGGGATTACAATTTCCAACCAGCTAGATATTCCGGTTACGACCGGAGACAGCTATACGGTAGCGGTCGCGGTTGAGGCGATTGAAAAAGCGGCCGCGATGATGGGGCAAACGCTTTCGTCAGCAACAGTAGCGGTAGTTGGTGGTGCTGGAGCGATTGGCGCCGTTTGTGTCCAAATGCTGGCCCCGAAAGTCGGCCGGATTATATTGATCGGCCGTACCAAAGAAAAATTGCAGCCGGTGGCTCGCAAAATCGAGGCGGCCGGACGTTGTAATGTGAACCTTAGCAATCAAATCAGCGACCTGAAAGAGGCTCATTTAATCATCACCGTCACCAGTGCGGTTGATGCCATTATCGAGCCCCACCACTTACGCCCTGGCGCGGTTGTCTGTGACGTGGCCCGCCCGCGTGATGTCTCTCGACAGGTTGTTGAAAAAAGACCGGATGTCCTGGTGATTGAAGGGGGAATGGTTCAAGTGCCCGGAGAGGTCGATTTTGGGTTTAACTTCGGTTTTCCCGAAAAGATGGCCTTCGCCTGTATGGCGGAAACAATTGCCCTTTCTCTGGAGAAACGTTACGAACCTTTCACATTAGGAAAAACGGTTCAATTGTCACAGGTTATGACAATTGATAGAATTGCCAAACGGCATGGTTTCACGCTGGGCGGTTTTCGCAGTTTTGAAAAAGAAATTCCGCTGACCCAGATCGAACAGGTTAAAATCCATGCTCTCGCAGCATCTGAGCGTTAATTTTTGACCAGGTGAACCAAATTTTGACATAAAATATTGTATTTGACGCGTGTGTGGTCAGATTGGTTAAATTAAGTATCAACCTGATTACATGCCAAGCACCTGTTGATAAACGGATGTTGTTGATGATGATTATAATGAATTTGAATAATGGTTACGTTGAAATGAGACCAGCGAAACGCGAGCTAAGGAAAAGCTTATGAGTAGCACAGGCCGAATACTTGTCGTAGAAGATGATTTTGACATTGCTAATATGCTCCGGATTTACTTCACCGGGCAAGGGTACAGTGTTGAAGTTGCCTCTCGCGGAAGTGATGCCCTAACGATGTGCCGCAGCCAGCTGCCGGACCTAATTGTCTTGGACATTATGTTGCCCGATATGGATGGCTATACGGTTTGCCGTGAGTTGCGGACAACCACCCGCACAAAACACATTCCGATTATATTCCTGACCCAGAAAGATGAGCGCAGTGACCGAATTCAGGGTTTGGAATTAGGCGCGGATGATTACATCACCAAGCCATTTGATATTGAGGAATTAAAGCTGCGGGTCAGGCGGGCGATCGCGACCTACAAACACACAAATATGACTGATCCCCGTACCGGTCTACCCAGCGGCAAATTAATCGAAGAAGAGCTTCTGTCGCTGATGCGATCTGGCGGTAATTGGTCACTGGCCCTGGTGGGTATCGATCACATGCAGCCGTTTACCGACACCTACGGGTTTGTGGCCGCGGATGAAGTACTCCGTTTTGCTGCAATTCTGGTCAATAATATTATCGAAGAACACGGCACAATGAACGATTTTATCGGCCATGCCGGCAGCGATTCATTTGTCATCATTTCCCACACGTCCAGTATGTCTCAATTGATTGATGCCCTGCGCAGCCGATTCCAGGAAGATATTCGCACCCACTACAACTTCATGGATGCAGAACGAGGGGGGATCGAATTGGCAGAAGGGGGGACCGCTCCTTTAATGTCACTTTCAGTGGGGGTTGTGTCTAACCAAAGCAGTTCTTTTGCCGACATTCGTGAAATTACTGAATTGGCGGCCGAACTGCGGCGCGCTGATCAGGAAGCAATGCAATCATAATATCACTCGCACCATTTGCCTGGCGATAAAGTCCAGGTGAAACAGCGATTGACCGGTTACCATTTTTGCGTAAACCTTGGAATAAGACATGATCGATCATCGACTGGCAGAAGCTGCATTTTGGAGCTTCCTCACCAATATAAATGATGGTGTCGTCCTCCTCGACGAGACCGGATCGGTCATTCATATAAATCCCCGGGCGCAGGAACTCCTGCAAATTTATTATCCCGTCAATCATCTTCTAGAAATCTTCCAGGCTGTTGAGCCAGATGGGGCGTGGTCCCGCTGGCAAGAGCTGCTGAATCCCCCTCATGCCCTTTTAATCAATACCGATTCCGGTGACATTTATGTGGCCGCGAAGCCGGTGGTTTGGGAAGAGCAGCGTATCGTTCAGCTGATTATGAACGGCAGTACCCACATCGATCGGCCGCTGGAAGAACAAAGCCGCGAAGAATTGATGTCGGAAATCGGCTATTTGCGGGAGCGCAGCTCGCAGCTGGCCCGGCATGCGCGACAGGCGGAACTGCTTAATATTCTGGCGGAAGCCAGCGCTGTGATGGCCAACAGCGAAGACGCTCGCTCAATTTTGACCCATTTGGGTGAAAATTTGCTGCGCCTGGTCGAAGGGGTTGGGGTAGCGCTCTATCGCTGGTCAGATGATGGGAAATTGGTGGAGATGATGGTGGACATCGGCCGTCAAATCAACCTCGAACCCTCTTTTGATTTAGGTGAATTCCCCTTAGAAAATTATTCTGTGTTGAGTCAGCTGCGCAATGAACAGTCGCTCCTGATGTGCGAAGGGGCCGCTTATATTCCCGGTCCTCCAAGCTGGTCTCATTTGGGGATAAAGCATACGATTATGCTGCTCCCAATTTTAAGCGGCAGCGAACCTTATGGTGCGGTGGCCCTGGGGTTGACCAACAAAGATTCTGATCCTAACGAAGATGAACTGCAAATTTTATTTACCCTTTTAAATCAGGCGAGCGGGGCACTTGAGCGCGTTCGACTCTTTGAGAACATTCGCGAAAGGGAACGATTCCTGGCCGGTTTAAACCGCGTGGGTGGGGCGATCAACGGCACTTTGGATCTTGCCCGGGTGCTCAACTTGATTTGCCGCGAAAGCATGAACATTTTCGGTTTAGATGGGGTGTACATTTGGCAGAAACCTCACCAGTCAGAAAACGAGACCCCGTACATGGTGGGCTTGGCTTCCGAAGGACACTCAAGCGAAGCGTTTGTCGGACTGCAGCTCGATCAAGAAGAGCGACAGCTGTTTGCCCATCAAATCGTTGAGAAAGGGCAAAGCAAATTTATCAATCGCTTTCAGGAAGCGTCAAACGTTGAAATCAAACTACCTGGATCTGAAGCGATTCAGGCGGTATTGGGAACCCCGCTTCTCTATCACGATCGGCCGTTAGGGGTATTGGTCATGGTTGACTGCACCCGGCCAGATCGCTTCACGGAGCAGGATGTAGAGCGCATTAATACCTTCGCCGTTCAGGCGGCTACCGCGCTCCATAACGCCCAAATGGTCACCCGATTGCGCGATTTAAATGAAGATTTGGACCAGCGGGTTGTGGATCGCACCCGTGACCTGGGCCAGGAGCGAGATCGGGTCCACTGGCTGCTGCAAATCAACAATGAATTGACGGCTACTTTGGATGAAGATCGCGTTTTGACCCGCGGTTTGGAATTGGTTAATGAGGTGGTGCAGGCGACGCAAGGGTTAATCCTGCTATTTGATGAAGCAACGGGTGGGTTTGTTGTTCGGGCCGAGCTAATTGGCGCAGAGACCGAAAGTCAAAAAGAAAACACCTATTTACAGCAGATTGATGCTTTGGCAAGCTGGGTTGTTGATTGCCGTCAAGGCCTTATTTTGCACGACTTAAATGAGGATGAACGCTGGTCTCAATTTGCCAAACAATCATCATTTTACTCCACAATGGGTATCCCTCTTATTTTTAGCGGGGAAGTCATTGGCGTCATGATGCTCTTTCACCAGCAGGCTGACGCTTTTACCGATCAGCAGCTGCGTATGATTGAAGCGGCCGGCTCTTATGTAGCCCATGCAATTTACAACGCCCACCTGTTTGTTCTGATCCGCAATCAGGCGGAGCGGCTGGGCAAAATGCTGCGCACCGAACAGGTCAACGCGGCGAAAACACAGGCGATGTTAGAAAGTATCGCTGACGGGGTTTTGGTGGTAAACGAACAGGGGACTGTTTTGCTGGCTAATGATGCGTTTGTCAACATGTTTAATGTCAAACACAAGCGAATCCTCAATCGGCCGCTGACAGAATTGTCCGGTTTGTATGGACAATCTGGCGATCATTGGCTCAAAACGATTCAGGATTGGCAGGTTTTAAACAGCCGCATCGACAGCCATGATTCGCTTGAGGCAACTATTGAATTGAGTGATCGCAAAATCACCGTACGCTATCACTTAGCCCCGATTTTTGTCGGCGGCCGGTTCTTTGGCACGGTGACTATTTTTAGAGACATCACAAAAAATGTCGAAGTCGATCGCATGAAGACGGAATTTGTTTCAACGGTCTCTCATGAACTGCGCACTCCGTTAACCGTGATCAAGGGTTATTTGGATTTGCTGTTGATGGGCGCGTTTGGATCGCTGGACGACAACGTTGCTCATTACCTGGACATTGTCAAAAATAATACCGATCGACTGCAAGAACTGGTTGATGATTTGCTTGATATCTCGCGCATTGAAGCCGGCCGGATGAAGCTCGACTTTCAGCAGGTTGATTTGGTGACCATAATCGAATCGGTGGTCGGTGTCCATTTACAAAACCGAATTCAGCAAGAAGGCAAACCGATGAAAACATCGATCAAGGTTGGAGAAGATCTGGCCCTGGTCGACGTTGATCCGACACGTATCCAGCAGGTGTTGACCCATTTGATTGATAACGCCTTTAACTACACCTCAGAAAATGGTCATATCACCATCGAAGCGTTTAACGAGGGTTCGGCCGTTTGTGTGCGGGTCATGGATACCGGTATCGGCATTGAGCCGGACCATCGGGAAAAAATATTTGATCGATTTTTCCGAAGCGATACCGATCCGGTTCAAAAAATTGCTGGAACCGGTTTGGGATTGCCCATTGTTAGAAGTTTAATCGAAATGCATGGTGGCTCGATCGAGGTCTTTTCGGAGCCGGGTCGCGGAAGTGAATTTCGATTTACATTGCCGTGTTCAGGTCAAAATGCCACTGGGGAAGAGCTCAATGGCTAAAATTTTGATCGCTGAAGACGAACCCGATATACGCGAGTTGATCGAGCTGTCTCTCGGTTATGGCGGATATGAGGTCGCGGCCGCTCGCGATGGGCAAGAAGCGGTAGAGATGGCCTTAACAGATTCATATGATCTGATCATGATGGACGTGCGAATGCCGCGCATGACCGGATACGAAGCGTGCCGGGCCTTAAAAAAACGACCTGAATTTTCCGATATCCCCATTGTTTTTGTTTCGGCCAAAGGTCAAGACAAAGATATCAAAGAAGGGATGGCAGCCGGAGCGACGGCATATATTGTGAAGCCGTTTGAGCCAGAGCAGCTGCTGCAAAAAGTTAAAGAAATTTTGGCGGAAGCATCAAAGCCCCGTTGACGACATCGATTTTGTTATGAGTATTGCCACAATTGGTGACCAATTTGTTCACTACGAAGTTCTCGGCCGAGGGCAGCCGGTGGTGTTAATACACGGCTGGCTGGGTTCGTGGCGTTACTGGTGGCCGTCGATGCAGGCGTTGTCAAAACGGCACCGCACCTTTGCTTTTGATCTATGGGGCTTTGGTGATTCAAGCAAAAACAAAGAAGAGTATTCACTTGATGCATATGTTGATATGCTGGATGGTTTTCTGGACAAGCTCGGTATTAACGCCCCAATTCACTTGATCGGTCACTCACTTGGTGCGGCCGTTGCCCTCCGCTATACCACAAAATTCCCGGATAAAGTGGACCGGGTAGCCGCTATTTCTCTCCCAGTTGAAGGGACTGCTATTCATGAGCGGCTCTTAACCTGGGATTCGAACGCGGTCTTTAGCCGAGTTGTAGGGGCCAACCATCCGGAAGTTGACAGCGAACTGCGTAAAACAGATGATATCGCCATGAATGACCTGGCCCGTGAACTGTCTCGCCAGGAATTTATCCACGACATCATTAACTGTCAGCGGCCGCTGATGCTGGTTTTTGGCGGGCAGGATCCCCTCATTAAACAGCCAACGGAAAACCTGCCCGATCCTTCTCAAGATTTAACCTATATCGCCCTTGATAACTGTCAACATTTCCCGATGTTGGAAGACGGCGTGCGCTTTAACCGCCTGCTGATGGAATTTACCCACGCAAATGGAGATTTACAGGCGATTTCCCCCAAAGATCACTGGCAGCGTCGTAACCGCTAATCTCCAATTGGTTCCAACTTTGTTTTGTGCTCTCCGCTTCTAACAAGGAGTTTGCCCAGGCAATGACACCCTATACCGATCAACTTGTTAAATTTTTTACCCCCATGGCCAATCCCGCCAATAGTGAGCCGATGGCCCGCTATCTGCGCGATCAATTTCCTTTTCTGGGGATTAAAACCCCACAGCGCAGGTCGCTTGTGCGGGAATTCGTCGTCGCTCATGGGAAACCAGCCCCTGAAATCTGGCGCGAGGTTGTCAGGGAATTGTGGGGGCTGCCGGAGCGTGAATATCAATATATCGCCATGGATCTAATGCATCGGCTGCGCCGCGATCTAGACACGGCCGATTTTGCCCTGGCCGAAACGTTCATTACCACAAAATCATGGTGGGACACCATTGATTGGCTGGCCACTCTCCTCGTGGGCGATCTCTACAAAAAATTCCCCCATGAAGGTCGGCGGTCGATTGCGGTTTGGCGCAGCTCACCCAATTTTTGGCTGCGCCGCACC